>Ga0209335_10000954_pt1 | contig 34526 bp, 30 predicted proteins | sample COG_09_FD_184753 | JGI IMG/M metagenome (GOLD analysis project Ga0209335, IMG submission 184753) | Pelagic Microbial community sample from North Sea - COGITO 998_met_09 (SPAdes) (version 2) | ecosystem: Environmental > Aquatic > Marine > Neritic zone/Coastal water | place: Helgoland, sampling...
CTTCATCGAAGATGTCAACGCCGGCCGCCCCATGCGCTGATGATCAGCAGGTCATTCGGGAAAGCAAGGCGGGTCGAGGAGGTCGAGGTCGTGCTTGCGGATGATGTGTTCGAGGCGGCCGTCATACCGCTCGGGATCGTAAACTTTGTTGAGCCTGTAGCCGGTGAAGCGGCTCAAGGTTTTGATGGCGCCCCAATAGGGCAGCTTCACCGCCTTGGCGTAATCATCGGCAAAACCGAGCATGCCCGGATTTTGGCGGTCGAGGAGGTGCACGAGTAGAAAACCCTCTTTGATGCCCAAGTCCCCGTCATAAGCCGTGTCCTGCAGCATCAGGTGTTTCCCCTCAGCGTCGAGACTGTCGAGGTCGAGGTAGCCCTGTTGCTGCTGAAAGGCGACCATGCAGTCGTTGTCCGCAATCCTCAAGGTGTCGGGACCGGTTGTACCGTCACCGCCCAAACTCAACGTCACGTCATCGGACGCCGCATCCCCTTCATCTGCGCCGACATCCTTTGGGGCGTCTGATTTGCGCGCCAACCGATCCGCTTTCTTTTCGGCTTTCTTTTCGGCTTTCTGCACCTGTTGGTCGGCTTTGATCGCCTTGCGCTGTGCAGCAAGCGTGTCTTGGGGGACCGACGCTATACCAGCGAGGAAGGCCGGACGCAGCGTGTCCATCATGACCGTCAGGATCTGCACCTGGGGCCACACTTTCAGTACCATGGCCTCCAGTTCCATGTACTTTTTGCGGTTTTGGTCGTAAGCCTTGATGTCCATGGCCCGCCAGTTCGGGCCCGAGGCCGGCGCGACCACTTCTGCGGCATCTATGAGGTGCACAAAGGGCCTGAAGCCTGCGGGAAATACGGCTGTGTCTGCCGTCTCTTGGCACAACAGGGGACCGCTCAAGACCGCCCAAAGGCCGGCCACCATCAAATACGCTTTATGCATCGCGGCGTAAGGTAACTTGCCATGCATGTCCAAGCCTTTTGCCGTCGGTGACCGTGTCCGTTTCCTTCATGAAACAGGGGAGGGCATCGTGCGCGCCATAGAGGAGGAGGGACGTACCCTGCTGGTGGATGACAGTGATGGTTTCCCCATGCGTTTCGCGGCCAAAGACTGTCTGCCCATTCCCAATGCTGCCGAAGAGATCAAGGCCTATGCCTCCAAGGAGATCAGCAAGGGCGAATTGCTGGAGCGAAATGTGGACGAGCACGCCCTCAAGGCTTCGCAGCGCGATTTCGATGTGAAGTACCGCAATCCCGACGCCACCAACATGCGCAAGCGGGATGCCCACATGGAAGTGGACCTGCATTTTCACGCCTTGACGGGGGCCCGCGACAAGGCTGCTCCCCACGAGATGCTGGGCTTGCAAATGGAGCACTTCGACCGCATGATGCGCCGCGCAGAGGAGAAGCGCATCCCCCGGGTGATCTTCATCCACGGCGTGGGACAAGGGCGGTTGCGCCAAGAAATACGAGACGCCCTGTCAGCCTATTGGCCGCAGTGCACTTGCCGAGAAGGCGACCCGCGGAAATATGGCCACGGGGCCACAGAAGTCAGGTTTGGAAACGGCTGATTATTGGCGCTCGGCTTCCAGTCGCTCGCGCATGCTGTCCGCGGCGGTCACCGGAAATACGAAGCCTTCCAATGAGATGACCAGTTCCTCTTCCAACAATTCCGCGCCCTTGAAATCCAAGGTGACGCGGGGGTCCCGGCTGAACTTGGTATCGATGGCGACCCAACGGGTGACCAGGCCTTCGTAAGTGCCGTTGGCCAGGCTGGCGAAACCGGGCTCGAACTTGGGCCACAACCGGCCGATGGTCACTTCCTCCTCCGATGCTTGACTGTCTGCCCAAAGCTCGTCGATGACGGTGCCGTCTTCGAACCAATAGTGGGCGCTCATCCGGCCTTCGATTTCTCGGTCACCAGAGACACGCGACATGGTGATGGTATCATTCATCCGCTCTCCCAATGGCGACTCACTGCCGATCTTGAGCTCCCCGATTTCGGTCAAAGTATACCGCATGCCGAGCCCCAAGTCGCCAATGTGAACCAGGCGGCTGTCCTCGGATTCCACCACCCTTCCATACGATGTGCCTCCGGGGGTGTAGTACAAATCCATGGAGCCTTCAATCTGCTGCACGGGCATGCCGCCGGTAGGCTGGACTTGTTGAATGATGTCGTAGTGGATCACCTTGGTGAAACTGAATTGCTGCGGGCGTTCTGGCAACGTCCCGTAGACGATATCAATGAGGTCTCCGTGCACTTCTTGGGCAGACAGCGCTCCCGGAGCGCAACAGAACATCCACAGAAGCAGGCAGGAACAGAGGCGATAATCCATGTTTTGAAGATAGAAAAGGTCCTCCTTCTCAGCGCTGATTCCCCCGGCCATTTCGCTGGCGGGGGTCACTAAAGGGCCGGTCACCTTCCAAGATCACTGCGGCAGGGGCCTCAAGCTGCAGGACCCAAGGCGCTCCCCCTTTCTTTCCCGGGACATAGGCGTCGAAGGTCATGTCGGGGCCATAAAATGCCGTGATCCCCTCCAAGTGTGGTGCGCTCGGTGCGAGGTGGTCAAAGATGATGCGGTCTGGGTGGCCCTCCCGTCCCCGGGTCTCGGCCTGGAACCGCAGCGACGCCTGCACGGCATCGGCATACTCCAAAACGTGCCGCTTCTTCATCCCCTTGGGCGATTGCAGCACCGGCGCACCAAAGCGCAAGCCCCTCGGCCGCCATTGTATGGGCTCGATGACCTTGCGCGTCACCTGGGCATCCCCGTCATCCCACCCGAGGAGCAACCACGTATTCTTGTCTATTGCGTCGGGCACCATCGCGTAATAAAGCGCCCCATGCCAATTTTCGGCGCTCACCGCGGCCTGTTCATCGGGGCGGTCCGCACTGTCCACGTCTTTCAATTTCGTGAAGCGGGGTGCTTCTCCGCGGCCCTCGGAAAACGCCACCAGTCCGCCGTATCCCGCTGTTCGGTTGTCGTTGGCCCAATTCCACGTCCACACGCGCAACCGGCCATCCGCCGAAGCCACAAATCCCATGAAATCACACGCTGTGGCCGGGGACTCCATGTCTTGACGCCCCACAAGTTCCTCAAGTGCCGCCCCAAGGGCGTCGCTCGCCGTGGCACAATCCCCAGCTTCACATCCCGCCAAGGCTGTGTGATAAGGACGGATGTCATCGTAAGGCCCGACCTGCGCCTGCAACCCACTGAGCCACCCGGCCCAGCACAAAGTCAACAACACCCTCAGCACCATCAGAGGTGCATGAAGGCTTTTTTGGCCAGGAGCTGGTCTTCGGACTCCCGGTGATCGGGGTCGTCGACGCAGCAGTCTACCGGGCAGACGGCGGCGCATTGGGGTTCGTCGTGGAAGCCTACGCATTCAGTGCATTTGTCGGTCGCTATGTAGTAAACGTCCATGCTGCCCGGTTCTTGCGTGGCGTCGGCCACGATGGCGCCGGCGGTAGGGTGGTTGCCATCTCCTTTGAGCCCAGTTCCATCCGCAAAAGTCCATTCAGCCCCGCCTTCGTAGATGGCGTTGTTGGGACATTCTGGTTCGCAGGCTCCGCAATTGATGCAGGCGTCGGTAATCATGATGGACATGGCACAATTCTTTTTCGGCAGTTGCCGCACTGCAAAAATAACCGGTCAACCCCTTCAGATGTTGGGACCATCTTTGCATTTCCACAACAAAAGCCACCGATGCTGACTGAAACCGGAAAAGTGGGCGCCCAGCGCGACCGAAAAGTGCTGACCGATTTGTGGGAGGGCCTGTCCTCCGTACTGTCCGAAAACCCGCGCCCAGAGTGGGCTGCGCTCGCCGCAGCCATCCCTTTGGCGGTGCATGCCAACGGTTGGTTTACCGAAGGAGAGGTGCGCTGCGCCTTGGAAAGGTGGACTGCGGCATTGGCCCCCGATGAGATCGGTCGCTGGATGGATGGGTTAGGCGAGCGGGCGGAAACGGGCAGCGCAGTCAATGTGGGCATCGTCATGGCGGGCAACATCCCATTCGTGGGCCTGCACGACCTCATTTGCGGCGTGGTCTCGGGCCACCGCATCCAGCTCAAGCCGAGCCGCGAAGACGCGGGACTCATGGCGGCACTGCTCCAGGGGTGGAAGTTGGCCTGTCCAGGCATCGGCGAGCAGGTAACCATCGCCGAAGGTGCGCTCACCGGGTACGACGCCGTCATCGCCACAGGCAGCCGCAACAGCGGACGCTACTTCCGGCACTATTTCGGCAAAGTGCCGCACATCATTCGCGGCCAGCGCACCTCGGTCGCGGTGTTGGACGGCTCGGAAAGCCTCGAGCAATTGCGGGGACTCTCCGACGATATTTTCCGCTACTTCGGTCTGGGCTGTCGCAATGTGACGCAGGTCTTCATCCCGCGCGATTTCGACCTCGACCGGCTCTTTGCCGCGTTTGTGGATTGGCAACGGTTGGCCGACCACAACCGCTACTACAACAACTACACCTACCACAAGGCCTTGTGGTTGATGGAAGCGGTGGACTTGCTCGAAAACGGTTTTGTCCTGCTCAAGGAGGACCCCGATTGGATCTCTCCGGTGGGCGCGCTGCACTACCAGCGCTATGATGCGCTGTCTGCCGTTGAAGAGCGAATCGCAGCAGGCGCAGGCGAAATCCAATGCCGAGTGGGCCATGGGGGCCTGCCTTTTGGCCAAGCCCAGTGCCCCGGCCTGTCAGATTATGCAGACGGAGTCGATACGATGGCCTTCCTCGAAGGATTGGGGCATTAACTTCGCGGCATGATGCGAGGTTTTACGGGAAAATTGGGGGTGTGGACCGCCTTGCTTGCCATCCTTTGGGGTGCGGGCTGCAGCACAGATGTAGCGTTGAATGCCCCCTATGAGGAGCGCAGCTTGGCGTTTTGCCTGCTGGACCCCGGCGCCGAGGAGCAATGGGTGAGGGTCAACCGCACCTGGCTGGGCGAGGGCAACAACCTGGACATCGCCATGGTGGCCGACAGCAGCGAATATGCGCCCGGCCAAGTGACGGTGACCGTGGAGCAATTTGGTCCCGGAGACATCGGATTTGAGAATCCCCTCGCGGTATTTACCGCCCAGGATACGGTGCTGCAGGACAAGGATGACGCCGGCATCTTCTATGGCCCGGAGTACCGCGCCTACCACTTTGAAACACCGGACGGATTGGAGGTCAATGCGGGCAACGACCCCGAAGACCTCTACGTGTACCGGATGACGGTTTCATTTGCCGACGGGCGCCTGCCCATGACCGCGGTCACGACCCTGATCGGCTCATCGCCAGGCAACATCAGCAACCCACCTGCAGGGATTCCGGGATTCAATCTGAATTTCGCCAGTGGCTCAGGGAGCCAGGTGTCTTACCCCAACATCAATTTTAAGTGGTCTTCCACAGCCGGTGCCAAGCGCTACGAGGCCTCCATCGAAGTGATGTTTACCGAGCGCATTTGGGTGGATGCGGCCCATACTCAACTCGCTTCGGAAACCGAGCGGGTGCTGCGCTGGGATTTGGGTGAAGAGCAGGCAGACGACGACGAAGGCGGGCAGGAAATCAAGCTCCCCACCAACGGTGAAGCTTTCTTTCAGTTCCTTGCCAGCCGCCTCGAAGAAGATCCCTTCATCACCCGTGAATTGGGAACGTGGAACGACAACATCGACCGCGTGCGGGCCTTCAATTTTGTCCTCAGCATCGCCAACGCAGAGCTCGACACCTATTTGTCGGTCAACGCCCCCGTCACCGGCGTCATTCAGGAGCGCCCGGTCTACACCAATATCTCCGGTGGCTTGGGGCTTTTTGCCAGCAGGACACGGCAATCGGTAGATGGCTTGGGCATTTCCAAGCCTTCGGTCCAAGAGCTGGTGGAAGGACCACACACCGCAGCGTTGCAGTTCTGCCTCCCGCCAGAAACGGAAGGGGATGTGGCAGAATATGCCTGTCCCTGAGACCAGTTCAACAATGAAGGTGGAAAATCAGGACATGCATGTGGATAGCTGAAACGGTGGAGGGGCAAACGGCGCAAATAGTCGCCGCATATTGAACCCATGTCCCATGCCTTTACATATCAGGCGCCTTACGGGGTGTTTCATTTCTCCAACGGTTTGCTCACAGTTGAGCTCGCTGAAGATTTGATTGTAGACCTGCCCCTGATGCAGCGGGTGGCTGCCCAGCGGATGGAGTTGCTCGGTCAGCGAGAGGTGGCCGAACTCATCGTGGTCCCCCGCGCCCATTTGCTGCTGGACCGCACGGCATTGACTTGGTTGGCCCAAAGCGGCGCGCTTTCAGGAGTGCACCACAGGGCCGTGGTGGTGCCCGCCCATTTGTTGGTGTGGCGCGACCGCCTGTATCAACTGATCAGCAATATGCGCCCCAATGTGCGCGTGTTCCGCAACCGCAGGGTGGCCAAAGGCTGGCTGCAGGAGCGGGCAGGCACCTTCGTGCCCATGCCCACGGCAGAAACTGTCGCGGTGGAAGTCGAGGCGGAAGCCCGTGTTCCGGTTACTCAAGAATGAAGCGCACGGACTGTTGCCCGGGCGTACTGACGGTATAGGCGCCTGCGGTCCAAGTGGCAGCGGGCAGCAGGGCCTGGCCTTGGTGGACTTCAATCTCTCCTTTGAACACACATTGGCCCGCGGCGTCCTGCACCTCGAAAACGCGCAGGCCATCTTCGGCACATGACAGTTTCACGTACCCTCCAAGGGCAGCAGGGTTGGGTGTGACCTGAAAAGCCGCCTCTGTATCCGCAGCATTCGGGATGTCCGAGACATCTTCGCCCGGCTTGAATTGCCACACGGCCGGGATGCCGATAATTTCCTGAACCGACAGCACAGGCATCCCTTCTCCAGGGGCATACCACTCGTATACCGTGCCTTCCCGTGGGAGGCTGAATCCGAGTTCAGCGGCAGGCACGTTGACCGAGTCCTGCGCCGCATAAGTGCGCGTCACCCTCAGGCATTCATAGCTGCCGCCGGGCAACAGGAGGGTGCCCCAAGCGTCCACTTCGACAACCGAGGATTGCGCGGTCTGGTAGTACAACAGTTCCGGCAGGTTCAAGGTGAAGGCCGAAGTGCCTTCGAGCGAGGCGCCGTAAGTGAGGGGCAGCGGTAGCAATTCCTCCTCATCGTCATATATGACCGGGAGGTCAAAAATATCCGTGGTGATGCCGAGCCCAATGACCTCGTAGGCGTCACCGCCAAATCTCAAGTACGTCGTGGCGCCGGAAATGGGCAGCGGGTTTTCGATGCCGAGATCGGGAATCTCAAAGGCGGTGAAATGGTCAGCCGAGGAAAAAATGAACTGGGTGGTGATGCTCGCCGCCCCCATGGAGAAATACTCAGTTTCGGCGTCCGTGGTGAGCAGGATGTCGCTGAAATCCCATGTCAAGTCCTCGCCCGATGCGCCCAGGTCGCCGGCGAAAAATGGGGGCGCAGCATTGGCCCGCGCATAGGTGGTGCCGCCTTGGGGCAAGTCGGCACTGGTCAGGACAGGCTGTGCGGAAAGGGAGCCGAAAAGAACCGCGAATACGACTGCCTGGGCTGTGCCGAGGCTGGAGAATGGGCAACGCATCATGCGGAAAAGGTACAGACGGATGGCCCTATTTCTTAGGGCGCCTGTCGAAGTTCACTGCGCTTGAACAGGTCTTGAAGGTGGTCGAAGCGCACCTTGTACAGGGCCCCGATGCCCGATTGCATGTCATCACGAAGGTTGCTTTCCGGCTTCCTGTAACCGATGAGCTCCCACCGGCCATCGGCGGTCAATTGATACCGAATGTCAATGGTGCCTGTGAGGTAATCGTCATTGGATTCTACCCCATTCAATTCGGACGTGCCCAAGGTGCCAGAGATGCTGAGCCTGTCGTTGAGCAGACGCAATCCAAGGTCGACCTCGAAGGTGTCTTCGGTCAATGGTTCATCGGCGTCCCCCGCACTTCCCGATGGGAGGTAGCGCAGACCGATGTCCACATCTTTGGAGAGGCCACTGAGCAGTTCAGAAATCCCGGAAGAGACCAATTCTGACGCCTGGGCTGCCGCTGCTGTCTTGCCCAACAAGTCAAAGCGCTGCTGCTCCGGTGTGATGAACTGGCCTGTGGCCAGCAAGGCAAACGCCTGGCGCTCGGTCTCTTCAGGAGTGTTGAGGACCGTCCCAATAGAGGAGAGTGTATAGGGGTCGTCACGCTCATAAGTAGGAAAGGAGATGATGAAATCGAGCACCGGGCTGGTGATTTGTCCGGTAATGCCCAAGCCCAGCTCTACTTCTGTCTTGGCGGCGCCCCCCACGCTCTGGACCAACAGCGGAGCGACGCTCGTCTTGAATGGCGCCGTGGCCAAAAGCTCAAGTTGGGCGGAATAAGGATCACCGTCCCAGTCGATGCGTCCACCGGGAGCGATGGAAATGTTCTTGGTGAACAGGTCGCGCAGGCTGAACCGGTATTGTCCACCTTGAATTTCCAAGGCGCCTTCCATAGCCAGCGGCCTGCTTCTGTTGCGCACAAAAGACAATGTCCCCGAGGCCCGGCCATCGATGCGCTCGTTGGCGCGTTGGTCCAGCACCAAGGACAATTCTGCCTCCGGCGTCACCTCAATGTCCAGCGCCAAGGAGAGGTCAAGGGCAGGGGAGGACTGTGCTGCGTTTTCAACCCGGCGCTCAGTGCCCCCGGTGAAGCGAATTCCAGAGGGCATTTCCGGCCCTTCCAAGGCGTCCAAAGGCATGGTGAACTTCGTGCCCTCGGCACTGATCGCATGGGCTTCGACGTCCATGTACTCTTTTGTGCCTGAAACGTTGGCCTCGCCAGTAGCAAAAACCTGACCGTGGTAGAGCTTGCCCGGGTCCGACGGCAGGTCCATCACGGCAAATGCGCGGGGGAGGTCCAGGCCCACATCGTAGTTCCATTCGTCGAAATCGGTGTGCTGCAAAGACAGATTCAGCAGGGCTTCATTGCCCAAGGGGTCCACAATGCGCCCCAGGTCCATCCCGATATAGGCGTCGTTGAATTGAAGCCGGCCATTGACGGCGTAATCCATGCCTGTAGCGCCGATAAACAGCCGGTCGGCTGCGATATCAATCGCACCACCAAGGGCGGGTAGACCGTCATCCCATGAAAGGGCGCACTGGCCATTTGCGCTGCCCGAGATGCTGATGTCCGTCGATTCGAGCAAGGGCTGCATCAGCCCGAGCGGCCATTCATTCAAGGTGATTTCGGCGCGATGCATGTCGCGAAACGCCATCCGGACGACTTCTTCCGGCCCCAAGAATTGCTGGAGGACAGCCTCTGGTTTTTGGCCCCACTTGCCCGCCAAACAGATGTCGCCGAGGTCGATGCCTTCTACCGTCGCATCCTGCCATTGGAGCTCTCCCATGGCCTCCAATTGCTGCAGTCCAACCGCTGCCGAGCCGTGAACAAAGCCCCCGCCATTGGGCAAAGGTTGTTCTTGGATGCGCCCCAGCAAGTCCATCCACGGTCCGACAGGAAACCGGTCCAATTGTATTTCCATAGCGGCCCAAGGGTACAGGTCTTGATCGGCGGCATAGAAGCCGATGATGCCTTGCTCGCCTTTCAGAGAAATCCCTTGAGGACGCAGGGTGCGCCAATCGGTTCCCGACCAAACGATGCTGCTCGCCGAATCGGGTTGAAGGTTCCATGAGGCCCCATCGAAATCAAGGTGCACTGCACGGGGATACAGGCTGTGGGTCTGGCCATCGGTCAAGGCGTGAACCATGTCCAATGATCCGCTGAGGTAGCCATCCCAGCGCGCCTGCAGCCGTGAGGCCTTGTCCAGGGCCACGTCGCCACCCATGTGCACGTGATCAATCTGGCCCCATTGGGTGTGGCGCGCACTGTCGGCCTCCAATGTCCAAGACAGGGGCGTGCGGCCTCCACTTCCATGCATTGCCAGGCCGTGGACCCTGACCGGTCCCAGGTGCAGCGGATGCAGTGCAGCCTCACAGTAGACCTCGCCCTCCCGTTGGTGGCATGCCACATGTGATCCGGGGCCGATGGACCACTGGCCCCGGCTATAGCGCTCGAGGATGTCGTCCCGCCAAACCTCGAGTTCCAATGTCCAATCCTCACCGGGTTCTCCGGTCTTTCCGCCGGAAGGAAGCCGCCATTTCGCCAGGGCCTCTTGGGAGATGAGGCCACCTGAGGCGATGGCGCTGAGCAGGGGATTCACCCAAGCTGAGGGGTCAGTCGGACCTGACATTTTCGCATCGGCAAAATCACCGCTCATGTCCAATTCAAAATGGTCCGCGTCGCCCCGGCAAGCAATGTGCGTGCGCTTCATCGAAACAGGCGCGCCCAGCCGGGCACGGCCATCGAATCCAGCGAGCGGAATGAAGCGTGCACCCGCCAGATTCAAGTGCCCCCACCAATCTTCCAACAGCCCCGCGGCGTCCAATGTGCAGGCCCCTTCACCGCTCCAATCGCCATACAGGTCCAGCGATTCACTCAGTTTGAGCGGGGCGGATCGGCCGTTCCACTTTGCGGCCAGCTCTGTGGTGGCCTGGCCAGCAGGAGAGGGGGTCAAAGTGACTTGGAGGTCCCCTTCGGCTTGGCCGCTCCCTGCCGCATTTCCGGGACTTTGACCGCTCCAATTGCCGGCGATGGACAGGGGGAGTGAAAGCGGGGCTGTCCCCAATTGGGCCACGGGAACAAATGCCCCTTCCATCCGCCATGCCACGTGCGGCGGCCCCGCCGGCCCGTTAGGAAGTCCGTGCAAGCGGCCTTCGAAGGTCACGTCGCCATTGCCGAGGTTCCATTGACAGGCCATACGTTGCAGGGCACTGCCTTTGCGCCCGCTGGTCCATTCAACGGTGGGTGCACCCGAAAGCCCATCCCACATTGACCCACCGGGCGCGGTGGCCATGGGCACGTTCAGCGAGACCGGTCCTTGAATCTGCACCTTTCCCTGATGGGGTCCCCAGCCTTCAAGCTGCTCGGGCAGGGTGTGATACTGTATGCCGAGGTCATCAAATTGGAGGCCTTCTGCTGTCAAGGCGAGGTGGGCGTGCAGGGATCCCCAAGGGGCCTGTCCAGTGCACCGCAGCGCGGAGTCGGTCCAGGCCAGCGCCCCCGTCCAATGCTCGGGAATGAGGGGGGCGTATTCCTCCATTCCTTCCATGTCGCGGAGCCAATAAGCCGGGTCAGATTGTGCGGTGAAAAAGGCAGAGTCTCCGCCGCCGGACCAAGACACGGTCGTGGTGTCTCCTTCGTGCGGGATGCCATGTTCGGCCACCAGGCGCAAGCCCCCTTCGGTAGCGGCCCATACGGGCCGGTTGTCCACGAGCGTGAACCCCTCAATGGTGGCACTGTCCAACAACAAGCGCATACTTCCTGAAGAACCCGCATCAGCCACAGAAAGGGGCACCGTGGCATCGGTGATGCGAAGAAAATCAACGGACACATCCGGCAGGGGGGCAGTCGGTTCCGAGGCGATGGTGCTGTCCACTTCCCCTTGCTGAAGCCACGTCCAACCAGCGGGTGAAATCTCAAAACCGGACAACTCCAGGCTGGACCAGTGCCTTCCACTCTTGTCCTTGGGCATGAGCACCAGGGCGTCGGCGGAAAGCAGCGGCCGCGCGGCACCACTGCTGTCCACTTCATTCACCCGGAGACCCGCCAAACTCAACCCTGCAGGAGAAAAACTGAGCCCCACATGATCAAGCTGTACCTCCGCCCGCTCGGCGCCGTCACCCATGGATGCCGTCGCCAACTTCAGGACCTCTTCCACCGCCCAATGCTGGCCCGCTGGTGTCGCCAAGGTCACCATTGCTGCGATTACCGGTCCCAAAAACAGGACCGAAAGCCACCCCATGCGGCGCATCCAGACGTTGCGCCTCGGTTTGGGTGAATTTTCTGTATCGCTTGGGCGGGTGTTCATTTCTGCACTGCGAACTTCGCATATACAGAAATGATGCCACGATGAATGCGGATCATGTTGACCCTGCCAAAGAAATCCAGGTAAAACCTTGGGCGGAAAGGGTGATGCTCGGAATCGAGAGTTCGTGTGATGACACGAGCATCGCAATCCTGCGCGGCAGTGAGGTGCTGTCGCAATTCACAGCGGCCCAGCATATTCACGCCCAATACGGCGGCGTGGTGCCGGAATTCGCTTCCCGCGCCCACCAGGTCCACATCGTACCGGTTTTGGAGGGGGCCTTGTCACAGGCCGGTTGCACGCTGCAGGACCTCGATGGCGTGGCCTACACCCGCGGGCCTGGATTGCAGGGCTCCTTGCTGGTGGGCAGCGCCTTCGCGCGCAGCCTGGGCTGGTCCTTGGGACTGCCCTTGTACCCCGTTCACCACATGCGGGCCCATGTCGTGGCCCATTGGATGGCGGATGCGGCGCCGAACCCCACGTCACCGATGCTGGCCTTGACCGTTTCAGGTGGACACACGCAGCTGCTCGACGTGGCATCGCCTTGGGACATGCGCGTCATGGGCACCACGTTGGACGACGCCGCGGGCGAGGCCTTCGACAAGGTGGCCAAGATGTTGGGGTTGGATTACCCGGGAGGCCCCATCGTGGACAGGATGGCCAAGGATGGCAACCCCGATGCTTTTGCCTTTACTGCGCCCAAGGTGGCGGCACATGACTTTAGCTTCAGTGGATTGAAGACTTCTGTATTGCGGGTCCTCGAAAAAGAACTTGCAGGGGGCAGAAAGCCCTCGGATGCATTTGTGCAGGACGTGTGTGCCTCGGCCCAGGGCGCCATTGTCTCCATCCTGGTCAAAAAATTGGAAGCCGCGGCACTGCAAATGGGCAGGTCGGCCATCGCCATTCAAGGGGGGGTCAGCGCCAATTCAGGCTTGCGTCAGGCGGTGCTGGACTTGGGCAGCCAACACGGGTGGACAGTGCACGTTCCCCCCTTTCGTTATTGCACGGACAATGGTGCCATGATCGCCCTTTCCGGCCAATATGCAGCGGAACGCAATGGGGAAGGGGCGCTCGATGAGGCCCCTTTGGCGCGGTGGCCCATGCAATAGCTCAGGCGGGCACCTCTTGCTGCGCGAAGTGGTCAATGAGCAGGGCCCAATAACTTCGGTTCCAAGATTCTGTCATCCAGCCATCATCACCCGCTGGTACACCTATGTGATTTAAAATCAGCGTCGTGCTTCCGTTCGGGCTCTTGCTGAGCCTGAGGTCGACGGTGGTGAAATGGCCCGCTGGGAATTTCTTGTGCGTCCAAGCCAAGACAATGCGCTTGTTCTGGACAAGGTGCAGGAAATAACCGGTGTGGTTCTGGTTGCAGAGTGAAAACGCCCCGCCTTCATGCGGCTGGATCAAGGCGTCCTTGCCTGTAAAAGCCACGTGCGCGTCCTGGTCCAACAAGGCGTCAAAGACCTGAGATGGAGGAGCAGGGAGCTCGATGACCTGATATATGTTCTCCGTGCGGAGTTTCATGATCGTGAGATGTTGACCTAAAAGTATGACCTCAACGGCCAAAATCGCCAGCGAGTTGTGAAGAGTATTCCACTACGCAGGCTTGGTAGGTACCACCAATCGGGCGAGGGTGCCCGCGTCATTGTGGTTCATTTCAATGCCGCTTTTTCCCGATCGGTCGAGGAGGGTGAGCCGCTGCTGAATGAGGTCTGAAGCGTGACGGCGGCGAGGCTCACTGACTTCTGGGCGGACAGGGTCTGGGTCGTACTCAGGCGCTGGTGAGGGCGTGTTGTGCACTTCGATCAGAATGTGGCCGTCGCCTTCGGCCGTTGCCGAAACCGTAACGGTGCCGGCCCCTTGGCAGGAGGTGCCTCCGAGCCCGTGCCACAAGGCGTTTTCCACCAAGGGCTGAACGACCAATGAGGGAATGGCACACTGCGCCAATGCGGGGTCAGGGGGCAGCAGATTCCAGGTGATCGGCCGGTCCAATCGCCGCACTTCGAGCTGCAAATAATCGTGGAGGCTTTCCCATTGTTGGAGCAGGGGAAGCCAGCCGTTTTGGCCGGCATGGATCTGCCGTTCGGCGAGCCTGTTGAAGGCACTGAGGTGGCGCAGGGCGCGGTGCCATTCGCGTTGCATCATGTCGTGCATGATGCCGTTGAGGGCATTGAAAAGGAAGTGGGGGTCCATCAATTTCCTGAGCGCATCGGCCTGCACACGGTCCAATGTGCGGCTGCGGAGCATCGCTTGATGGGCCAGGCGCTGCTCCACCGGTTTGCGCACCTCCCAATGCCGCATTTCAATGCGCCGCTGCTCGGATTCGCGGTCCAGAAATCGCTGCACTTCGCCCCCTACGTGGTAGGCTTGGCCGCCCCCCATGACCACCCCCAACAGGCCGTACCACGGTTGGGCCAGCCACCATCCCGCCAAAGCCGCCGATAGGGCTGCTGCGGGCCAGAAGATGATGTGCGCTTTGGAAAGGGCCGATGCGCGGTGGTAGCGCCACCATTTGCTGCGCCCAGCGCGGTCCAATCGGCCGAGGCTGAACAAGGCGTATACCAGTGTGCCCAGCGTCAATGCGGCAGCCGTGGCGCAGGCCCAATCCAATGTGTCTGCATCGAGTAACATGGCTTCGGTTCACAGCCATGAAAGTCAATTTTGTCCTGAAATCCACGAATTAGGCCGCCCGATTTGTCAGCGGACCCGGGCGCTTTGTCCCTGTGTCAATCCGAAAACGCGAGGCGAATCAACTGGCGAATCTTCCGCTGGTACTCATCCATGAGCCATTGGCGGTAGTTCTCCGTTGTCTTCGAAATGCACTTGGCATAGTCCCGGATGCGCTGCTCGATGTCGCCGTCGAGCTTGTCCACGAGTTCAATGGCGTGAAACTCGTCCTCCGCCACCCCGGCCAGCATTTTGACATGGTGATCGAGACTGGCATCGATGGCCGCCTTGGGCCGTTTGCCCATCCGCGTTGCCTCGATGTAGGCGTCCTTCATGTTGAAGGGAGGGTGGTCATCATAACGCAGCAGCGCCTTGAGGTTCTGCGGCATTTCGTACACGAAGGTCTCCTCGATTTCCTCATCCGTGTACAAACCTTCGAGATAGGCGTTGGGCGCACGGAAGATGTCCGGCCAGTCGACATGGGCATCCCACAAGCCGAACCTTCGGGCGTTGTTGCCGAGATCGATGACGGTGAAGTCTTTTTTGTTGGCGAGCACCCGCGAGCCCCTGCCGATCATCTGGTGATACAGCGTGAGCGACTTGGTCGCGCGGTTCAGGATGATGGTCTCAACGGTCGGGGCGTCAAACCCCGTGGTCAGAATGCTCACCGAAGTCAAAATGGCATCGGGCTTTTCGTGGAACCACTTCAGGATGTCGTGGCGTTCCTTCTCGGTGTGGGTGTTGTCGAGGTGGCGAATTTCATAGCCTTCCTCCTCAAACAACTGGGCCACCTGCAAAGAGGTGTGGATGCCGTTGTTGAAGATGAGCGTCTTGGTGCCTTTGGCCTTTTCCTCATAGGCATACAGGAGCTTCTCCTGCATGAAATAGTTGCCGTACAAACGCTCCGAGCTCGAGACCGTGTAGTCTCCATTGATGCCCACCTTCAGCGATTTGAGGTTGACGTCGTAGCTGTACGTCTTGGCCCGCGCGAGGAAGCCGTCATCCACCAGGGTGGAAATGGACTCGCCCACGATCAATTCCTGGTAGTTGTCTTTCAGCGGCAGCTTGATGTTGCTCGACAGCGGCGTGGCCGTGACGCCCAAAAGAATCTGGTTCTCGAAATGCTTGAACAGCTTGCGAAAGCTGTTGTAGTGGGCTTCGTCGATGACAATCAACCCCATGTTGTCAAAGACGATGTGGTCGTCATTGAGGCGGTTGTTGAGGGTTTCGACCATGGCGACGTAGCACCAGTGGTCTTTGTCCTCGTCCAAGACCTTGACTTTGGAATCGATGATTTTGTTTTCGACGCCGATGTCCGTGAGCATTCGGCTGGTCTGACCCAGCAATTCAATCCTGTGGGTCAGGATGAGGACTTTTTGACCGCGCTCTAAAATGAACCGCTTGGCCAATTCGCTGAAGATGACCGTTTTTCCTCCGCCAGTGGGGAGTTGGTACAGGACATTGTAGCGGTTGGGGAACTTCCGCATGCGGTCCATAATCTGCTCGATTGCCCGCGCTTGGTAGCCGTAAAGCTGCTTGCCCTCGATCGATTTCAGTTTCTCCTTTAGCGCTCCCAACATCATCAGACGAAGGGCAAAAATACCGCCTGAATTAGGGAAGACCAATCAAGCACCCCTTGTATTTTCGAAGGTTTCACACATGTCATCGACAGCCAAGGATCTACATGCCGCATGGGATGCGGCTTACAACCTCAATGGGTGGGGTCCGGCGATCACCCGTACTGCGCCAAAAGGGCTGCTTGGGGAGTTGGCGCGCCGATACGATCAAGGGCCTTGCCATCCCCGGCCGGCGCAGGTGTTTCGCGCGGTGGCAGCGGTGGGACCGCCTGTCGCCGTGCGGGTGGTCATATTGGGGCAAGATCCCTATCACGGACCGGGCCAAGCCGATGGGCTCGCCTTTTCTGTGCAGCCGGGCCAGTCTTTGCCCCCTTCGCTGCGCAACATCTTCAAAGAGATCGCCCTTTCCTGTGGCGGGACACCACCGCTCCATGGCGAGTTGTCCCATTGGGCGAAGCAGGGGGTGTTGCTCTTGAACGATGTACTCACGGTCGGACAAGGGCAGGCCCACTCCCATGCGGATCTCGGCTGGCAACAGGTGACGGGCGGATTGCTATCGGCCTTGCGCCAGCGGCCGGCCGCCTTCTTGTTGTGGGGCAAACACGCCCGCGCGCGCCGGGCGCAGATCATGGCGCTCAGTCCCGACCACCTCGTGCTGGAGGCGCCACACCCCAGTCCACTGAGTGCCTACAGGGGGTTCCATGGATGTGGGCATTTCAAGGCGGTAAATGTGTGGCTCGAAGGCCGGGGCGAGGCACCGGTGCAGTGGTGGCCGGATGGACCCGACTGAATCCAAAGAGCGGCGGGGGCAGCGGTACATTTGCGGCATGCCCCCCGTTCAGGATGCAAACAGTGCAGGCCCCCTTGTGGTAAATCTGCTGCAGACTTTGGAAGGACACCAAGGTGCGGTGTACGACCTGTGTTTGGATGGACAAGGCGCGCTGGTGAGTGCCGGCGGCGATGGGCTGCTTGTGCAATGGCCGCGCAATGCGGAGGCGTTCAACAGCCAAGGCAAAGCCCTGGCGAAGGCCGGTTCGCCGGTGTTCTCCTTGCGCGCCCTGCCCGATGGTGGTCTCGAAGCGGGAACTGCAGGCGGGGAATTGTTGACCGTCATGGAAGACGGGGATTGGCAGGGGGAAATGCACCACGAAGGCGGGACATATGTGGTGTCAGCCTGGGGAACGGGCGGCGCAGATGGTCGCTGGGTGAGCCGGTTGCCGGAAACACCAGAAACAGAATGGCGGCAATTTGAAGGGCGCATCCGTTGCGCGCTTCGCGGCGAAACAGGCGTGCTGGTCGGCACCTCCGAAGGGGAGATCCACCATGTAGGTGCGGGTTGGAAAGTCAAGGCGCACGAAGGCGCGGTCCGGTCATTGCTGCATTGGCCGGGCAAGGCGGCGATGGCCAGCGTTGGAGGAGACGGCCGCCTCTGCATATGGCAGGCCCAAGCCTCCGGCAAGTGGTCGTGCATGCTGAGCATAGATGCCCACAAGGGCGCCGCATACCGGGCCTTGCCTTCGCCTGATGGGCGCTGGGTTGCCACCTGTTCACGGGACCGCAGCATCGCCATTTGGAATGCAGAAACCCTCGCCCTCGCCCTCCGCATTGCCCGGCCGGTCCAACCCGGACACATGCGGTCGGTCAACGCCCTGTGCTGGACGTCAGAAAATCAGTTGGCTTCGGCGGGAGATGATGGCCGTATTCTCATTTGGTCCTTGGGTACGGACGAAGCCACATCGGACGACTAACTTTGAGCCGCAGCATGAGCAAGCCCAGCATTCCAAAGGGAACCCGTGATTTCACACCCACGGTGATGGCCCGGCGCCAATGGATCTTTTCCGTCCTCCGCAACGCCTTTGAAAGGCGGGGTTTCCAGCCCATCGAAACCCCGGCCATGGAGGCCTTGACCACCCTGACCGGCAAATACGGTGAGGAGGGAGACCAGCTCATTTTCAAGATCCTCAACAACGGGGACTTTTTGGGCAAGGCCCAGGAGGAAACCCTGGCGGCCAAGGACAGCAAGGCCCTCGGTTTTCAAATCAGCAAAAAGGCGTTGCGGTACGACCTCACCGTGCCTTTTGCGCGTTTCGTAACCATGCACCGCAACGACATCCCCATGCCGTTCAAGCGGTACCAGATGCAGACGGTGTGGCGCGGAGACCGGCCGGGCAAGGGGCGGTACCAGGAATTCGTGCAATGCGATGCAGACATCATCGGTTCGACGGGGGTGCTCTGCGAATTGGAATTGGTGTGCCTCTTCCATGAGGCCCTCTCCGCGCTGAAGGTGCCGCATTACCGCATCTTGGTCAATGACCGCCGCATCCTGGCGGGCATTGCCGCACACCTCGGGGTGACCGACCGCCTGGTCGATTGGACCGTCGCCGTCGACAAGGTGGACAAAGTGGGCGTGGATGGCATGTGCAACGAACTGGACCAACGCGGCTTCGGCGCGGCGGTGCAGGAGGGCACGCGGGCCTTGTTTGCCGACCGGCCGGAAGGCCTCGAAGGCATGGCGGCCTTGGCCGAGCAGTTTCCGACGGCCGGGGTGCGCGAGGGCACCGCGGCCCTGAGCACGCTGTGGGGGCTGGCCGCGGCCGAAGGGCTGGGGGCACCTGAACTCGTCTTTGCGCCGGGCCTCGCGCGCGGACTCGATTACTACACCGGCGCCATTTTCGAGGTGCAGGTGGTCGACGGTCCCGTGGGCAGCATTTGTGGCGGCGGACGGTATGACGACCTCACCGGCATATTCGGCATGCCCGGCGTCAGCGGGGTAGGCATCAGTTTTGGCGCCGACCGCATCTACGATGTCCTCGAGCATTTCCAGGCATTTCCCGAAGGGCTGGGCGTCGGTCTTGACGTTTTGCTGCTGCACATGGGCGAAGAGACCCTCGGGCAAGTGCTCTCTGCCGCCAGCCTATGCAGGGAAGCAGGACTGCGGACCGAAGTCTACCCAGACGCCGCCAAGCTCAAGCGCCAATTCAAGTATGCCGATGACCGCGGTGTCCCCTTCGTTCTGGTCATTGGCAGCGATGAGGCCGCCGCCGGTGCCGTGACCCTGCGCAACATGGCTGACGGGGTGCAGTGGACGGGCAAAGTCCAGGAAGCACTGGGCCGCATCCGGAACTGATTCAGGCCGGGAGCAAGGGCAATTCAAACGACCAGACGCCCCCGGCGTGGGCGATGCCTCCGTGGCGCAACATGAATGCGGCGTCCCAATCCCGGAGGTCGGCGTCGGGAATGGCCAATCCGCCACCGCCCTCCGATTCCAGGCGCACCGTGTGCTCTTCCAATACCCAACGCCAATGCAGGGGCGCGCCATCTTCGCTCTCCAGCGCGGCCATGCCCAAACGCTCGGTCGCCCCGAGCAGGAGCATGGCGGGAACCCGACGTCGGTGCTGCGGGGAGGCGGGTGATGGCGACCCTGTAATGGTGACGTCGCCGCAACCCAAAGCGCGCAGGACCGAGGCCCAGCGCTCGATATGGTGGCACACCTCTCCCAGTGGAATGTCATCCCGGTCCGACTCTATGAAGACATGTCGCAGGTGGGCCGCAAAGGCACCGATGATGCCCGCAGCACCCAAGTTGTCTTCCGACATGTTGGCCACCTGGGCTTCTAACCGGCGAAACAGCCTGCCCAAATCCCGGCCACCACGGCGGGTCATCATGAGGGTGGCTTGGCACCTCCGGAGCCTTCTTTCCATGGCCTCGCGTTCACAGGCCCGCATGATCTGGTCCTGAACCGTCCCGCGCTGGCGGATGATCCACGCGCGCTCCTCCGCGGCGCGCCGCCGAAACAGCCCGAGCCCCTTTCCGGCGCTGCGCTTGAACCACACAGCCAATGCCAGCGCCCCTACACCGGAGACCGCACTGGCCGGCGGGATGTCGAGCCAACCGATGGCTGCGGCCGTCAGCAGTCCGATCAGGGAAGCGCACAGCACCAAGCTGGTCTGCGTCGCCAGGCCCGCTGATCCAAGCTCCACGGCGTCATCATCTGCGGACCGCGCGGCCGACATGCCCACCTGCAGTTCGCGCCGCATCGCCCACATGGCCGCACACAGCGCGCACCACAAAGTCAAGGATATGGGGGTCAAAATGGACATCGTCGGACTCGGCGCCACAGCGCCCGACCTTCAATTTAGTCCTTCGAGCAGGCGACGCACCGCCTCGTAAGGCAGGATTTGTCCGTGTTGCCCTTCGTCTTGCAACCGTCGCCAAGCTGCGTTGAAGTCGGGGTGGTTGCGCACCCTACGCAGCGATTCTGCGGCGAGCAGGGCCTCAAGAGAAGCGCCCATTTGGTGCTTTCTGCGCGCCTGCAGCTGGCCATTTTCCGCGGCCACCTGTAAACGGGCCTCGAGTTGATCGACCAATCCGCGCACCTGGGCGGCATCGCGCGCCGACCCCGTGCCAAAGAGGGGAGGAGCCCCTTCCGCAGGCGCAGACAACAGCGAAAGCGCCCCTTGGTAAATGGCCAGTGCGGACTTGGCCGCTTCTTGCCGCTCAGGACCGCCATCGGCCTTGTTGACCCACACCGCATCGGCCCATTCCAAAATGCCGCGCTTGATGCCTTGGATGCCATCGCCGCCACCGGGAATCAGCAGGAGCAAAAACACGTCGGTCATCCGCCGCACCTCGGTCTCGCTCTGGCCCACACCCACCGTTTCAATCAGGATCCTGTCAAAGCCCGCAGCCTCGCACAGCAGGGCGGTCTCGGCAGTGGCTTCAGCCACCCCACCGAGGGTCTGGCCCGAAGGTGAGGGCCGGACAAAAGCCTGCGGGTGTTGGGCGAGCGCCGACATGCGGGTCTTGTCGCCGAGCAGGCTGCCACCTGTGCGGCTGCTGCTCGGATCCACCGCCAATACAGCGACGCGGTGGCCCCGTTGGATCAGGTCCAGGCCCGCAGCTTCGATCCAGGTGCTCTTTCCTGCGCCGGGCACCCCTGTAATGCCATAACGCAGGGCCTTTCCCGCACCGCTTGCGGCGCGTTGAAGCAAGGCTTCAGCCACCGCGCGGTCTTCGGGGCGGGCGCTTTCCACCAGGCTGATGGCGCGGGCCAATGCGGTCCGGTCCCCAGCGGCGAGCAGCCCCATCCTGTGGTCAGCGTCCTGCGACGCTTGGCCCCGGGCCTCCCGAATCCGGGCCAGTGCCCGCTGGCGCGCTTCATTTTCAAGATCGTTGGCCATGCCGCTGGCAAGTTAGCGGTAGTTTGGTCCCATGATGCAGCCGAGATTTCTGGCCTGTTTTCGTGGGCTCTGCGTCCTGCTGGCCATGACAGCGTGTACCGCGCATGGGCAAGACACCTTGTGGTCTGCGGACCACCTGCAGCAGGGGCTTCAAGAAGCGGTCCCGCCGCCCATTCCCTCGCGGGTGGACCTCCGCGGCGAGGTGATCGGACCGGATGGCCGCGGCCTCCCGGGCTGCATGATTGTGAACCGCTCGACAGGGGAGGGCCGATTCGGTAGCGCAAGCGGGCGTTTTGCTTTCAGCGCGGTGCCAGGGGATACCGTTCAATTTGCCGCCATCGGATACCGCACGGTGGCGCGGACCGTTCCACTGGACGAACCGCCGGCACAAGGTTGGTCGTGGACCATTCACCTTTCGGAGGTCTCGGTGGCGGTGGGAACAGCAGAGGTCATTGCCCCGCGCGACCTCGGTGACATCGTGCGCGACATCCAGGCTTTGGGCTACGATGAGAAGACCTACCGGACCAGTGGCATCGATGCCCTGACCAGTCCCATCACCTTTCTGTATGAGCAATTCAACCGCCTCGAGCGGAGCAAAAGGGAAGTGGCGCGGTTGGAAAATGAAGACCGCCGCCGGGCGCTCTTGCGTGAGCTCCTGGGCAAGTACGTGGACTTCGATATCGTCGCGCTGGAAGAACACGAATTCGCCGCGTTTCTCGAATACATGGACCCGGGTGAAGCGGTGCTGAAGGCCTTGACCCAATACGAGTTCATCTTGTGGACCAAGGAGCGGTTCACCGCGTTCAAATCCAAGCCTGAGCGGCTCGAGGACGTGGACTTCGAGTACCAGTGGGACGACTGAACCCGCAGCGTCACTCGAGGTAGGCAGAGTCTAAATAGAAGGTGAAGGCCTTGAAAACGAGCCCGGCCATGACCAGGGCGATGCCCACAATCCGCAGTTGACGTTGGCGGAAGGGGTACGCATCGAAGCGGACCACCAAATCGGCAAACAAGGACAGCGCAGCAATAGACTCGAACAAGGTGACCCAGCCCCGACGCCCATTGACAAAAGCCATGAAGGCGGCAGCGGGCCGGCCGGCATCAAGGCCGTCGAGGGCGACGTCGCAGAGAAAAATGACATTGTAGGTCACAAGGAGCACCAGGCTCACATCGAGCAGGCGCTGCTCGTTTCCCTTTTTTACGGTCGACTCCATGGGCCCAAAACTAAGTGCGGATGAACACCTACACATTGCACATTGTGGTTCCACAACAAAACCATTCATACCTTCGTTCGCTACCTGTCATGCCGAAACCAAATCCATCCCATTTCGGGGAAGTGCCCGTCTCAGCTGGAACCGCTTCTTTGAACGCCGCGCAAATGCAGCGCCACGCAAACCTTCAGCGCTTGTTGGTCGTGATGCTCGGTTGCCTGTGGTTGCTTGCTTTTTCAACCGGATGCAGCCGGAACTCCAAAAATTGCAGCGCTTATGATGGCGTGGAGTTTGCCGCGGGTGAAACCGGACCAGTGCAGGTCCTGCCTGCAGACTGAACTTCAGAACTGGAAGTAGATGAAGGGCGTCCCTCCAGCAGAGAGGACGGCCGACGCCAGTGTGACCGCAACAATGGCACACGCCGCCTGCAAGGCCAGCGGAGCACCGACGAATGCCTGGCGGTAGCGCCCTTTCCACGATGACGGCAAAAGGTGGATGGCGTATCCAAGCAACATCACGGCAAAGACCAAAGCGTAGTGCGACAGCACCCCGGAGGTGACATCCCAAGACGTACCGGTGGCCAAGGTGGACAGGATGACCATGGCCGTATCCCATTCGCTCGCCATGTTGTGCTCGGTGCCGAATTTGGCCCAGGTCGTATGTGACGCACTCCGGAACCAGATCCGGGTGAAGGTGATGAAATGAAAGGTCAGCCCCACGGCCACGGCCTTTTTCCAAAAGGTGTCCTTGCTTTCCCAAGGGCTGACCTTGCGCCACAGCTTGTAGACGGTGATGCCCAGTCCATTGAGCCCACCCCAAATCACGAAGTTCCACCCCGCGCCGTGCCACAGGCCCCCGAGCAGCATGGTCATCCAGATGTTGACGTTGGTGGTGACCCACCGCTTGAATGCGGGAATCCGTGACATGGCCACAGCAAAGGCGAGCAGGACGCCACCGATGGCACCCAGAACGCGCGGCTCCGGCCACAGCAACGCCACAAAAGAGAGCAGGAAGGCACCGCTGATGGCGGTAAACCAAGAGGCCCTTCGGTTTCCGCCCATCGGGATGTACAGGTAGTCTTTGAGCCAGCCCGACAGGCTCATGTGCCAGCGTTTCCAGAAATCGCCACAGCTGTCGGCCTTGTATGGGCTGTTGAAGTTCTGCGGCAGGGTGTAGCCCATGAGCAGGGCCACGCCGATGGCCATATCGGTGTATCCGCTGAAGTCGGCATAGACCTGCAGCGAATAACCGTAGAGTGCCATCAGCACCTCAAAACTGCTGTGCGCTCCGGGGTCGGCAAACACCCGGTCGTTGAAGTTGACGGCGATCCAATCGGCCAGCAGGACCTTTTTGAGCAAGCCGTTGAGGATCCAGAAGCCCGCCAGTCCAATGGTCGCGCGGGTCACGGCGCGGGGCTTCAGGATTTGCGGCACGAAGTCGGCGGCCCGGACAATGGGCCCGGCCACAAGCTGCGGAAAAAAGGACACGTAAAAGCCGAAGTCGGTCAGCCGCTTCAGGGGGGCCACGAGTCCGCGGCGGATGTCCACCGTGTAGCTGATGGTCTGAAACGTGTAGAAACTGATGCCCACCGGCAGCAAAATCCGGTCCACAGACCAGCCGGTATTGAACACCTCATTGGCCCCCATCACAAGCCAATGGCGCGGGATGATGGACGACCCGGTCACCGAGTTCCAGGATTCCGTCAGGAAGTAGGTGTATTTGAAGTAAAACAGCACCGTGAGGTTCAAGAAGATGCTCAGTGCCAGCCAGCGGTCCTTGGTGGCCTGGCGCTTGCCCGCGGCGATGCGGTGGCCGATGAGGTAGTCGCTGACGGTTGAGAAGAGGAGGATCAAAAAGAACCAGCCCGAAGTCTTCCAGTAAAACAGGAGGCTCGCCGCCAGCAGCCAGACGTGGCGCATGGTCCGGTTGCGCTCCCTGTGCATGACCGCATCCACGGCCAGGACCACCAGCAGGAAGGCCCAAAAGGAACCCTCCAGAAAGGTCCAGGGCGCGGCCGCGTTGTGGTCCAATATGGCCGTCCAGTCCATCATGGTGTGGCCGGGTTGTGAGACAGTGCGGCCCTGACCAGTACCTCATAGAGCAGTTCGCCCATCAGGATGTACCCGTCCTTGCGCATGTGCAGCCGGTCGGCGGCGGCATACCCCGCCGCATGAAGCACGTCGATGGACCCCTTGCCGCCGAGGTGGTTGTAGAGGTCCCAACACGCCACGCGCTCCGGTGCCACCAGCGAGAGCATGGCGTCGCGCACAGCTTGGGCATTGGGGTTGTGGCGGTAGCGGTAGTGGCTGTCATTGTTGGATACCAGCAGGATTTCCGCATCGGGCACTGCTGCACGGATCGTTGCAATCAGCCTGCGGTAGTGGTCCAGGAAGCGGCTTGGGTCAAACCTTCTCGGCACCATGTGGGCGTCGTTGATGCCCCAAGCGAGGATGACCAAGCCGGGGTCCACAGCCGACAGTTGTGCGGCGAAGTGGGGGTTGCGCATCCACGATGTGGCATTGGCGCCGTTGGCCCCCAAGTCGTGAAAGACAAAGTCGACATCCCGTGGGCGCCACTCCACACCTTGCAATACGCCGGAGGTGGCTTCCGCCTCGAGCAGCAAGGTGTCGGGCGCCGAAGCGCCGGATGTGGCCGTCCATTTGGTGATGCCGTGCAGCCCGGTGAGTGCCGTGTCGATGTGCCAGCCGGCAGCCAGCATAGGGCGAAATTTCACGGAGGAATCGGGCCGGGTAAAGACCCGGATGGCGTCGCAGCAATGGGCGCCGGCAGGCGATCCCGACCAGCAGCGCACGGCGGCGGTATCGGCCTGGCACGCTTCCACACCGGTGATGCCCCATTCCCCTGAGTGGTTGCGGTTGGCACAGGATTGCAAGCGCCATTCCGCATCAGATTGCCAGCCCCTTTCCGGTGGACCATTGGACCGGCCGAGCCGGTGCGGCGGATGGATGCCCCGGCCGATGATGAGGCCCGGCTTGTCCGCCGCCAGCCGCTGTCTGAAGGACCAGCCGATGCGGCCGGCCTGCACATGGGACCCCCCGAAGTGGACGACCTCCAGTGGCGCAGTGGATTGTCGCGCGGTGGCGTCACCCCTCAGCAGCGCGTTCCAAGCGGCGAGAAATTGGGGAATGTGCTCGGCGCCATAAAAGACGGACGCCATCGGGTCGAGCTGTCCGAGGTCCGGATCCCTGTGGGGGTCACCGCGCTCTACGGCCAAGCGGTCGTCTTGCATTTCCGCTTCAGTCGCCGCCGAATCCCGCTGGGCAAGAAGCCCGCCTGGCCCCCCGCAGCACAACAGCCAAATGCCGAGCACCCCCATGCCATTTGCGCGAATCCGCCGTGCCACTGTGGCCCTATTCATGGATCACTTTTGGCTGGTGCGACACGGTGGATACAGGCAGGGGAGGCGCCGGAAGGGACCGGATGACCGCAGGCGCCGGCGGGGCCCAATTCCGCTGCCATTCGCTGTAGCTCGCCATGAAAGAGCGGTCGAGCAAGGTGCCCACCCTTTTGGCGCCCAGCGGCGTGAAGTGCACGTGGTCGGGCCCGGCCAAGGGGGGCTCACTGGCCACCCAGGCGGGCATGCTGCCGATGCCACCCATGACTTCCAGCAGGTCCCAATAGGCGGCCCCTTCGGCCAGGGCGGTTTGGCGCAGGACGTCCCGGACATCGGACAGCTGGGGAAAGGAGGTCCAATACAGTCCGGCTTTCTCGGACATGTCCGAGGGGCCGATGACCAATATTGCCGCTTGGGGCAGCGTGCGTTTGAACAGGCGGATTTGACTGGCAAACCAGCCGCCATAGCGTTCGGCCGCATCGCGGTCCGGACAATGGGGAACCATATTGCCACCGAATTGCAGCACCACCAGGTCGGGGTCGAGCTGTCGGAGCTGGGCAGTGAGCAGGGGGCGGTCCAATTTTCTAAACAGGGTGCCCGAGCTGCCCCGCATGGGCACGCCATGCCATTGCACCCCCTGTCCGAGGGGTTCCAGACCGAAAATGCGCGGCGGACGCCCGTCAAAACAGATCCGGCTGGTGGACCGCTTCAAAGAATCCACGCGCTTCGGCATCAAATCGAGGGTGGCAGCGGGCATCCCTGGAAGCAGGGTGTCGACCACCTGGCCATTGAGCGAGACCATGCAAGGGGTGGCCACAGTATCGTGCCACATCCGCACCCCGCTCCATTGTGAGAAAGACCGGTGGTTGCGCGGTTCAGGTGCCAATTCCACGCAGGTGGCGTCAACCGTTGAATCCGCCACTGCGGCGTAGCACGCCATGAGTCCGTAGCGCTCGTCGCGGTCGGTCGTGTCCCGGCGGCCATAGCGCGTGTGCCGCTCCCAAGGGCCGAACTGCTTTTGCTTCAAAGCAAAACTTTGAACCAAAGGCACGGCCGCCTGCAGCCCCGGCCCTGATCCTCCCCAGCGCTGCTGCCAGGCATGGCGCATGACGCCCGAGATCCGGTCGCCCTCAATTTGGCTGTCGCCATAGTGCAAGACCTGGATGTCGCCATGTGCATCCAACCCGGAAAACAGCCGGGCAAAAGCGGCGCGTGCCGGCTCGGGCACGGCCATCTTCAGTGCCGGCGGCAAGGCGCCCGCATCGGGGATGGCGCGCACCACCCTGCGCGTGGCCGGCGGGGCTGCAGACGCGGCCGCAGCAAGGGCAGACGCATCGACCGAATCGCCAACAGCGCCTGGCGCTCCAGACGCGCCGGTTTCCGCCACAGCCAAAGGCATGGTGGCACCGCCATCCAGCGCAGCGGTAGGCGGTACATCGGCAGTCTCGGGCACCACCGCAAGGGTGTCCACGGCCACCGCAGCAGCCCAACCGGAATCGTATTGCGCGAGCAGGTCCGACACGTCTTCGGGCTTCCATCGGGGGACCACAAGGGGCTGCGCATCGGGCTGGACGAGGGCCCGCCATGCTTCCGGCAGGGCGATGTTGACGCGGGTATCCCCAAAGGCCCAGCCGCCCTCGGGCATGGTGGCAGCGACGAGGGTGACGGCGCAGCCAACGATGGAGAGCATCATGGCACCGATCCACCTTTCATCGCGGGATGGAGGCGCCTTGCTCATGGGGGAGGGATGCGCAATTTCATTCCCGGACGCAGGTCCTCCGGCGCCGTGTCGTTCATGCGCAACAGGTCTTCTGTGCCCGCTTGCGGATACTGCTGTGCGATGGACCAATACGATTCACCTTCCAGCACGGTATGCCAGACCCACGGTGTATCTGCGCCGACAGGAGCGGCGGGTGTCGGTGGTGCTGTGGGAGGCCCCTGGCGCTGACGTCCCCCGGGGATTTCCAGCGTTTGACCGATGCGGATCACATCGGAAGTCAAGCCATTGTGGGCCTTGATGTCAGCGATGCGCACACCGTAATCCCGCGCCACCGATCCCAGGACTTCACCCGGTTGGACGGTGTGGCGGACGATGGGGGCCGGGCGGCGGGCATCGGGCCGCTCGCCGCAGGGCACGCCCTCCGCTTCGATGATGGGCCCCCAAGACAGGGGGACAAAGAGCTGTCCGACGTCGCCGGTAAAGCCGACCGAGTCGGTGGTGAACCAAGGGTTTTCTTCTCTCAGTGCCAATACAGCGGCATCGCCGCCGGGAAACAGACTGAAGTACAAGGGGCCACCGCCATCGGGACAACCCACCAGGGACATTTGCCCTTCCCTCAGCCGCCACAACGCGTGTGTGTCATCCCGGTCGAAGTTTCGGTCCACCTGCAGCAAGACGCGCAACAGGTGAAGCCATTCCAGCAAACCGGCGTCCAGTTCTTCGGGTCGAAATGCGTCCGCCGACTCGGGCCCCCGCACAAAGGCCAACACTTGCCGCAAGGGGTCCTCGGGGAAAGCCGCGGTGGCGGCGGCGGCGTGTTGCACCGCAGCAGCTGTCATGCTCTGGTGGCGGTGCCGATCATCCCAGCCGCGTCGGATGTCCAGGCCGAGTGACAGCGCCGACACCAGGTCCAAGCCCCAGGGGCCAGCCCGCCTGCCCGGCCCGTAATAGGCCATGTCCCATCCCGTCAAGGCCATGGGCAGCAAGGCCCAATCCGCCGGAAGCCCTGCCCCAGTCAAGGACTGTTCTACAAGGGGACGGTAGCGGTCGGCGGCGGCTTGAGTCAACCGGAAGTTGAGCATGCTGTCGGCCAAGAGCTGTTGCAGCGCACGGTCGGCGTGGTGCGCTGCGAGCGGCAGGGCCTCCAACTGACCGATGAGCTGCTGACCCCAATCGGTGCGGGGCCGGAACCGGCTGGGGTCCAAGGTGGGTTCCAGTCCACCCAACACACTGCCGGGTTCGAGCATCTCCAAATCGGACACCCAGGCCGATCGCTCCATGGACCGCACCAAGACCGACCACCCTTGCAGGTCCGGTTGGGCTTCCACGGTTGTGGAAGTGCCCCGCCCGAAGACCAGAAGGACAGCGATCAGAAAGGGATGGCGAGGGAAGGACATTTCGCAGTGACGAAGATGGCGCCTTTGAATTGTACCTTGTAGGACAGTGAGCATCAAGAGCGGAAAAAATGCCAACACCCTCCAAGGCTGAACTCAAATTGAGGCTGGAGGCGTTGGAAGCGGAGCGCGCTGCCATCAGACGGTCTTTGGGCGTATCCGGCGAGCCGGAGGGCGCTGAAGGCGACGGATTGGGCAAATTGCCAAACAGCCGGATCTTGGACAACGCGGCCGATGGCATCTTCACTTTGGATGCGGCGGGCCGGGTGACCTACATCAACTTGGCGGGCGGGCGGATGCTGGGCGTGGACCGCGATGAACTCCTGGGCAGCAGTTTTATGGGGGTGCTGGGGGCGCACGGCAACCGCGAGATGCTGGTGGAAATCGGCAAGTGGCTGCGGGACAACGATGAAGCGGCTTCCTTCCTGCTTGTGGATGTACCGGTAGTGAACCGTTTCGGAAACAGCAGGTGGCTCAGCGTCCACCTGCAAAGGGGCACAGGGGCATCCGGTGAGGTCGTGGAAGTGCAGGGCATCGCCCGCGACATCACCGAACAGCACAGGTTGCAGCAAGCCCTGAGGCGGTCGGAAGAGCACTACCGGGGGATCATCGAAAACATGGACCTGGGCATCCTGGAGGTCGACAACGAAGAGCGCATCACCCGCGCGTTTCCGAAGTTCTGCGAAATCGTGGGGTACGAGGAGATTGAGATGCTCGGCAAAAAGGCGTCAGACCTGTTCATGCAAGCCTCGGACCGCCTCTTGATGGACTCCCGCACCGCCGAGCGCAATGCCGGCGAATCCGGATTGTATGAGATGCCCATCCGCACCAAGTCGGGAGATACCGTGTGGCTCTTGATCAGCGGCGTGCCCATCTTTGATGAGGCGGGAAAAATCGTGGGTTCCATGGGCATCCACTACGACATTTCCGAGCGGAAGCGCGACGAAGAACAGCTGGCGCAGGCGACGCGAAAGGCCGAGGCCGCCACCAAGGCAGAGCGGGCGTTCCTGGCCAAGATGAGCCACGAGATCAGAACCCCCATGAACGCCATCCTCGGCATGACCAGGTTGCTGGAGGATACCAAGCTGAATGGAGACCAGCAGGAATTCGTTCAGGCCATATCGCAGGGCGGGGCGTTGTTGAAGGGGCTGCTCGACGATGTGCTGGACCTGGCGCGCCTGGAGGAAGGCCAGTTCAAGTTGAACCCGCAGCCCACCCGGGTGCAGCCCCTGTTTGAGGCCGTCATGGAAGTGTACCGGCTGCTCATGTCCGAAAAAGGCGTGGAGTTGCACCTGCATTGGGACGCGCACCTGGACCAATCCCTGGAATTGGACCGGGGCGTCTTGTCGCAAATCTTGATGAACCTGGTGGGCAATGCCGCCAAATTCACCCCAAAAGGGCGGGTAGACGTGTATCCACGACTCGAGGAAGAACGCGACCGGATGTGGATGGTGGTCGAGGTGGTGGACACGGGCGTGGGCATGTCCGCGCCGGACATGCAGGGTGTATTTGGCCGTTTTCAGCAAGCGGCTGGAGGGGCGGCATTGTCGCAGGGCGGCAGCGGCCTGGGCTTGGCCATCGTCAAGGAATTGTGCATGGCCCACGGCGGCTCGGTCGAGGTGGAAAGCGAACCTGACAAAGGGAGCACATTTAGGGTCATGTTGGAGGTGAGCAAGGCGGCGGACCGAGAAGCTGTTGTCTTGGTGACCGATCCCGCCCCGCTGCGCGGCAAACGCATCCTCATAGCGGAGGACAACGCAGTCAACCTCCTCTACCTGACCCGGCTACTCAAGAACTGGGCAGTCGATTTCCAGGTGACGGGCAATGGCCATGAGGTGATGACGGCCTGGCGCAAGGGGAGGTGGGACCTCATCCTCATGGATGTGCAAATGCCGGTTTGCTCAGGGATAGAAGCCACGCGAAAGATCCGGACGGATGAGCAGGGCACTGACGACCGGTTGCCGATTGTGGGCCTGAGCGCTTTTGCTTTTCACAAAGACGTGGAAGACGGATTGCAGGCGGGAATGGATGGATACCTCAAGAAGCCCTATGCGCCGGAGGAGCTCCTGCGCACCCTGCTCAATTTTCTGGGTTGAGCCGATTTGTCTGTGACTAAATGGCATGTACCGGTCGGCGAGCAGGCCAAAACACCCGATAAAAACGTATAAGCTAAAGACATTTTTCATTATTTAGTTGGATGAATGATTTATAATATCTAAATTGACCCTGTGTGGTTGACAGGCACTTCAACTTTGTTGGAGTCAATCACAGTTGTGAATCGTAGAGAAGCACCCGCAACGGCGGGTGTTTCCAATTTACCCCGGTCCATTGCGGCACTTCCAAGCATAGAAACTTGTGGAGAAAGGGGGGCACAACGCCCACGTGTACTTGGGGCCGGTTTCTAAATTGAACGCATGGAAGGTGACAGATCGAGCAGAAGATTCAAGGTAATGGGTGGCCGCAGGGGCTTCGACGTCTGCGACTATGTGGCGGAAGTCATGGGGGCTGGCGACAAGGCCATACTCTATGTGGGGTGCGACAGCCAGAATTACCGCAGCTATACCGTCTATGTCACCACGGTCGTTTTTCGCTACCCAGGATCGGGAGCCCACGTGATTTACCGCAAGGAAAAAGTGCCCCGCATTGAAGACATGTGGACCAAGCTGTGGGGAGAGACAGAGCGCTCGGTAGCACTGGCCCACTTGCTCAGGGAAGAGGCCGGGGTCCACGTCGAGCAGATTGACCTCGATTTCAACCAGGATCCCGCACACCCCTCCAACAAACTCCTCAGCGCATCGGCGGGATACATTCAATCGCTGGGGTTCCAAAGTGGTGCCAAGCCCGACCTGCTGATGGCGGCATGGGCTGCTGACGCGCTATGTCATTGAGCCCGAACCGCATCCGGGACTGCATAGGCCTGCAGGCACCGATCCAAGAGCTCTGGTCCTTTTTCTCTGTGGCGTCCAACCTCGCCACGCTCACGCCGCCATCCCAGCGCCTGAGGGTAGGCAAAGGCGGTGACCAACCCATTGCTGATGGGCTGACCGTGCACATTTCGGTCTCGCCCATGTGGCCCATCCGCAGCGGGTGGAAGACCTTGATCCAGCAGGTGCAGCCGCCATCCGCGGCATTCGATGGCGACGGATGGTTTACGGACATTCAACGCAGCGGGCCCTTTGCCCTGTGGCACCACGTGCACGCCTTCAGGCCCATACCCGGAGGGACGGCCGTCTTTGACCGGGTCGACTATGCGCTGCCCCTGGGCCGGCTGGGGCAGGCCTGCGCAGGGCGTTGGGTCCAAGGTCAAATCGACGACCTCTTTGCCTACCGCAAGCAGGCATTGACCGCGCGCTTTGGCGCAGTGGACTTGCCCGAAGCGCTGGCCCAAGGGTGGGAAGGGGAGTGGGACGCGACAGAAAGGGCGTAGTCGGGGCGCACCAAATGGGCCGTTGAGGTCCGCAAACAGCATACATCTCCGCAAAGGCTGGCTTAAATTGCAAGCACATGCGCAACGTGCACCGCTTGGGTGGTTTTTTTCTTTTGGCCTTGCTCTCTTGGCCGGGCGCAGCTGCGCGGGCGCAATTCGACATCACCCCAACGGACAGTTTGGTTGCGGAATTCGGCGTGGACAGCATCACCCGCATCTTCCAGATTGACTTTCCCAATACCACCGGCGATTCGCTCGGCTTGAGCTGGCGCTTGATCGATTGGGGCTGGACAGAGACCTGGGACGTCAACCTCTGCGACCTGGGCGAATGCTACACGGGCGTACCGGCGGATGCGGACATGCTCGCCATGGGGCCAGCCGGCGCCGGCTTCCTCAAGCTCATCGTCAACAGCCTCGAAACGGAAGGGCAGTGCTTCCTCCATTTCTGGGTGTGGCCTACAGGAAACCAAGATGCGCTGGTGCACATCTACTTCGACCTCAAAAGTGACCCAACCCTCTCCGAAGTGCGCGAAGCAGCAGCGCTGACCGCGCCGAAAGCGTACCCGGTTCCCGCCAAAATTGGCACCACCATCGCGGTGGATTGGCCCAAATCGCATGGCGGCGATCAGGCGGTGCAACTCTTTGATGCACGGGGAGCGTTGGTTGATTGTTCTGTCCTGCGGACCGGGCATCAATGGATATTGGAAACGGCGCGGCTGACCGCGGGCGTTTACCTGTTCAAATACGATTCACAGCAGCCGCCCGTGCGGCTCATCATGGAATAACCTGCAAACTGAAACCATGACCAAAAGCATGAACCTCAGGCACATCGCCTTGGCATTCGGCGTACTCGTGAGTGCGGCCTGCACGGCACAGCACGCCACCTTGATTGCTGACAACCACGACGGCGTGGTGGTCCGATTTGATTTTTCCGACCCCATGTTTCAAGAGGTCGAAACGCCCGACGGCACGGCCATCATCCCCCGCGTTTTGGGCGATACGCCGCTCTTGCGTCAGGGAAACCCCGACCTCAGCAAGGTGGACGCCACCTTGCTCATCGGCGCCCAAGTGGGCACAGCGCTGGAGGTGGTAGACATGGAGTACACCGACTTCAGCGGCATGGAGGTGGCGCCGGACAAAGGCAACATCTTCCGCAATGTGGACCCGTCGACCGTGCCGTTTGTCCAGGGCGCAGCCTATGGAATCGACGCGTTCTATCCCGCCCAACCCGCGGTGTTGCGCACCCCTTTTGTCCAGCGCGGATTGCGCGGTCAAGTCGTGTGGGGCCACCCGTTTCAGTACAACCCGGTATCGGGCGTGCTCCGCGCATACCAGTCGATTACCGTGCGCATCACCGAAACCGAAGCCGCCCCCGTCAACCCCGCAGTGGCCACCGTACGCATGACGTCCGGATCGGCGGGAGACGTGGCACAGCGCTTCCTCAATGCCAGCACTTTTGAGGACCGCTACGACTACATCGAAGAGCACGGCAAGGTGGTCGTGGTCACCGACGCCATGTACGACGACGTCCTCGCCCCGCTCATCCAATGGAAGCGCGAGAAGGGCCTCGAGACCGAGGTGGTGTACGCCGCCGACTTCGACAACGATTACGACCAGGTCAAGGATTTCCTGGCCGACCAATACTTCAACGAAGGCTTGACCCACGTGATCCTCGCCGGCGATGAGGACCAGGTGCCGGCCACGCTGGTGACCAACAGTGGCGGAACCGGGTACTGCGATCCCTGCTACGGCTTCGTGGAAGGCAACGACCACTACCCGGAGTTCTTCGTGGGCCGCATGCTCGTGCACAACGTGGCCGAGATGCAGACCCTGGTGGACCGCACCCTCGAGTACGAGAAGACCCCGTTCATGGGAGAGGAGTGGTTCAACATCGCCGTGGGCATCGGGTCCAATGAGGGCGCCGGCATCGGCGACAACGGAGAGGCCGATTGGCAGCACCAGAACGTGATCAAGAACCAGCTCCTGGACTACGGTTTCCAGGAGGTTTGGGAGCTTTACGACGGCAGCCAGGGCAGCAACAGCCCCACCGGAGGTGAGACCGCCGACGAAGCGGGAAATCCCAATGCAAACGACATGGTGGAGCTGGTCAACAAGGGCCT
>Ga0209335_10000963_pt1 | contig 34384 bp, 32 predicted proteins | sample COG_09_FD_184753 | JGI IMG/M metagenome (GOLD analysis project Ga0209335, IMG submission 184753) | Pelagic Microbial community sample from North Sea - COGITO 998_met_09 (SPAdes) (version 2) | ecosystem: Environmental > Aquatic > Marine > Neritic zone/Coastal water | place: Helgoland, sampling...
AAAAAAGCGTTTTTTCAATCAAATCTAGACTTTTGCCTTTATTCAGGCGAAAGTCTGAATTTGTAGGTTTAAATTCCATCAGAAAATGTAAAAAGAAGAGAAGTTTTCGGCAAATTAGATGAGGCAGAAAAAATTGAATGCAAGGGTCCCATTTTTTGACAGAAGAAACTTTGAAGGCAAAAAGGCGTTTTTTCAATCAAATCCAGACTTTTGCCTTTATTCAGGCGAAAGTCTAAATTTGTAGGTTTAAATTCTGTGATATAGTTTGGACAAATGACCGAGCGGTTTATGGTGTTAGTTTTGAAAACTAAACTACGTTATTCGTAGCGTGAGTTCAAATCTCACTTTGTCCTATATGTGGTGAGTTAAAACGACGAAAGAATAGCTAAGTGGTCAAAAGCGATAGACTGTAAATTTATTGATATTATGTCTTCATAGGTTCAAATCCTATTTCTTTCAATTCAGATAGGCTAAAATCCAGCGAATATGATGTAATTGGTAAACATGCCAAATTTAGGTTTTGGTTCTTCCCTGAAGGTTCAAATCCTTCTATTCGCAATTAATGTATAAAAATCTTAAATGTTAGTTCTTCAATCACATATGAAAGAATTGCAAGTGCGATTTCTTTATTGGTTATTCTCTTTCGTCTGTACTTTTATTTGTTGTTATTTTTACATACAAAGTTTAATGTATTTGATTGCATTGCCATTTTTAGCTACGAAAAATATTATTTTCGAATATGACTTTATCTCTAATGTATCAGAAATATTCGTAAGTTATGTTAATTTAGGCTTTTTCATAACTATATTTGTAAATTTACCATTTTTACTGTATCATTTGTTCAAATTCTTAAAAACAGGCCTGTTTTTCTTTGAACAAAAGCAACTGTATTTCTTTTTTAAATGTTCATTGGTATCGGTTTTCCTGTCTGGTATTTTTCTTTACTTTCTTTTTTGGCCTTTAATGCTTCATTTTTTTGTTAGTTTTGAAACGCTTGCGTTAAGCAGCAAAGCTCTATTTACCGTGAAGCTAGAACAACGAATACAAGATTATGTTTATTTAATCGTATCAAGTGGAATTTTATTTTTGGTTTGTTTTCAATTGCCTATAGTTTGTTTATTTCTATTAAAAAATAAGTTCTTAACCAGAAGTTTTTTAAAGCAAAACAGAAAAATTTTAATAGTATTATCGTTCTTCGTCGGTTTACTTCTATCGCCACCTGATGTTTTTAGTTTGCTTATTATTGCAATTCCCTTGGCTTGCAGTTTTGAAATCATCATTATATTTTTACAATTTCAAGCTTCGTATAGCCTTGTTGCAGATGTTCTCAAAATGTCGAAAGTTACTCAATGGTTAGAGGCGCTCCCTTCGAGAGTGTATTATCAGGTTCAATTCCTGGACTTTCTTTTTATACTACAAATATTTACATACAAACAATTAATTATGGTTTTATCAAATAAATTTACTAAAGAAACACATTTAAAAAATTTTACAATCAATTTTGGTCCTCAACATCCTGCAGCTCATGGTGTATTACGTTTAATTTTAGAATTGAATGGGGAGGTGATCGAGAGAGCAGATCCACATATTGGTTTATTACACCGTGGTACAGAAAAATTAATCGAACACAAAACATATTTACAAGCTTTACCTTATTTTGATCGTTTAGACTATGTTTCTATGATGGTTAACGAGCATGCATATTCTTTAGCCGTTGAAAAGTTATTGAATTGTAACGTGCCTTTGCGTGCTCAATATATTAGAGTGTTATTTTCAGAAATAACGCGAATCTTGAATCATTTATTAGCAATATGTTGTCATGCAATGGATGTAGGTGCGTTAACGCCTATTTTGTGGGGTTTTGAAGAAAGAGAAAAGTTAATGGAATTTTATGAAAGAGTTTCAGGTGCAAGAATGCACGCTGCATATATCAGACCAGGTGGCGTGGCTGTAGATTTACCTTTAGGTTTATGTGAAGACATTTTTAAATTTGCTGAACAGTTTGGTTCACGAATCGATGAATTAGAAGAATTATTAACAGAAAATCGAATTTGGAAACAAAGATTAGTGGATGTTGGCGTAATTACAGCAGAACAAGCTATTGACTGGGGTTTAACAGGGCCTTTGCTAAGAAGTACTGGTATTTCTTGGGATCTAAGAAAAACACAACCTTACGATATTTATTCGGAAGTTTCATTTAATGTGCCGGTTGGTAAAAAGGGTGATTGTTATGATCGATATTGTATTCGTGTTGAAGAAATGCGACAAAGTTTAGACATAATCTTACAGTGTTTAAATCAAATGCCACAAAACAATATAAAAACAGATGATCGCAAAATTGCACCACCGTCACGTATGGACATGAAATATTCGATGGAATCACTTATTCACCATTTTAAATTATATACAGAGGGTTATTCAGTTCCCGCGGGCGAGAGCTATTGTGGTGTAGAGCATCCGAAAGGTGAATTTGGTGTTTATATTTGTTCAGATGGTACAAATAAACCATATCGTTGTAAAATTAATGCACCAGGTTTTGTGCATCTACAAGCGTTAGATTTTTTAGCAAAAGGTCATTTATTAGCAGACGTTGTAACTATTATTGGGACACTAGATATAGTTTTTGGTGAAATTGATCGATAAAGAGTTAAACGTTTCATAGCTTAAAGTGGGCATATAGCTCAATGGTTAGAGCACTTGGCTTTTAACTTAGTAGTTGTAAGTTCAAATCTTACTATGCCCAAAGAATTTTAAGTCTCTTGTAGCTTAATGGTTAAAGCATTTGGCTGTTAACCAAAAAATTATAGGTTCGACTCCTATCGAGAGAGTGTGTTAACTAAATAGCGAAAATAACTCAATTGGTTAGAGTATAACTTTGCCAAAGTTAATGTTGGAGATTCGAATTCTCTTTTTCGCAAAAAAGCATACGCGTCGATAATTTAATGGATAAAATACCTGTTTTCTAAACAGTTTATTGTAGGTTCGAGTCCTGCTCGGTGTATGACGTAAATAAAGTTCTTATTTATATGAACCAGGTTACTTAAAAATTTTAAGTACCTAATATTGAAAGTGTAAGATTTGAAGCATGAGATGGATATTTAGATATAACATAAAGACGTAACGTATTACGAAAAGTCGTGGAAAAGATATGAAAAAACAATAATCCACGAATCTCTTTAAAAATGGGATACCATTACAATTTTTTTAAAAAGGTTTAAAATATATTAAGTGAATTGAAATATCTTAGTAACTTAAGTAAAAAAATCAACCGAGATTTCGTGAATAGTGACGAACGAAAACGAATGCAGAGAACATGAAAATTCAAATTATATAGAAAAATGTTAGAAAATTTATCAAAGAAGGTTAAAATCCTGTATATATAGTCTGTTAATTTAATAATAAATAAGTAGAAAAAAGTATGCTAATTTTTTTAAACAAATATCGGGGAATCATACCTCGTTCTCTAATAATTGTGTTATAATCGATAGCAAAATAGTACTGTGAAGGAAAAATGAAAAGAAAGTTTTTTAAAAAACTTATAGGTGAAATAGATCTTGAAATCTGATGCATTCATTAGTTCGAATTTTTGTTGTAACAAAATGACGATGTTCCTTTTGTATCATGAATCAACGACTTTATAATTATAGCAAGCTTAAGTTATTAAACGAAAGCATAGTAAACACAGGTTTGAAATAGAGCTATTTAAAATAGTTATAATTATAATACCCGAATTTAAGTGATCTAGTCATGAGCAGACTGAACACATAGTAATATATGTGAGAAGGTCGAACTTGTTGTTGTTGCAAAAACTTAAGATGACTTGTGATTTGGAATGAAAGGTTAATCAAACTTAATTATAGCTGGTTTTTTGCGAAAAATATTTAGGTATTGCACAAATGCGGGAAAAATAAGTGATAGAGCAATGTTTAAACTAGGGAGTTTAAAAGCTTACTGAATTTAGATAAACTTCGAATACTTATAAACAATTTGTAGTCAGACTTTAAGTGCTAAGATTTAAAGTCAAGAGGGAAACAGCCCAGATTAATAGATAAGGTTTTAAAATAATTGCTTAGTAGAAAAGAATGTGAATAAGTTATGATAACTAGAATGTGAGCTTGGAAGTAGCTATCATCTAAAAAACGTGTAAAAACGTACTAGTTGAATCTGAAGTTTAAATCTCAGAAAATTTGTTTGTGTCGAAAATGTATAGGATTTTAAGCAATTTACCGAAGCTTTAAACTTGGTAAAAGTGGTAGCAAAACGTTTTTTTATTCGGTAAAGATAAGTTGGCAAAACTTGTTGAAGAAAAAAAAAGTGAGAATGTTGATATGAGTAACGATTTTAGTGTTTAAATCACTATTACCGTATAATTCAAAGTTTTTTACGCAATGTTTATCAGCGTAAACTAAAGTCGATTCCTAAGAATAATTTGGCAAACGCAATATTCAATGGACAAAAATTCAATTTTAAAGGAAGATAGGTGAAGCATTTAGCAATTTCATATAAAAGAGATAAGATAATTTTAATGAGATTCTTTGTGTCAGGAAATAACCTATCCCAAAATAATAAGATAATTTAATTAATCGTACTTAGCCAACAAAGGTGAATGTGTATTATAATACAAAGGTAAATGAATTAACTAATTTTAAGGAACTCGGCAAAATGATTCTGTAACTTCGGGATAAAGAATGTCCTTTGAATAAAAGGATGGCACAAAAAAGCGAATAGCGACTATTTAACAAAAATACAAGACTTTGCTAAGTTTAATTACTATGTATAAGGTCTGATGTCTGCCCAATGCTAGAATATTAAATACAGATGTTTATGCTTCTAAATTAAGTACTAGTTAATGGCGGCCATAACTATAATGGTCATAAAGTAGCGAAATTCCTAGTCAATTGATTGTTGACCTGCATGAAAGACATAACGACTTTTCGGCTGTCTCAAAATTAGGTTCAGTGAAATTAGAGTTAATGTGAAGATACATTAAAACAAAAATAAGACGGAAAGACCCTAAAACCTTTACTATAATTTTATGTTGTTGTAATATTTTTCTTGTGTAGAATAAGTGGAAGTCATCTGAGATCTTAACGCAAGTTAATTATTTAGACAAAATTGAAATACCACTCTTGAAAAAATATTCAACTAATTTGAATAAAAGACAGCATAAAACGGGTAGTTTATTTGGGGCGAAGGCCTTTAAAAAAGTAACAAAGGCATACAAAGGCAAATTCAAATTCTGTAGAAAGGATTTTCAGAGCGCAATGGTATATATTTGCTTGACTGTAAGACAAATAGGTCGAACAGAGATTCAGCGTCTGTCATAGTGATCCAGTTATTTTTAATGAAAAAATAACTGCAAAAGAGATAAAAGGTACTTTAGGGATAACAGGCTTATAATTTCAGAGAGTTCAAATCGACGAAATATCAAGGCACCTCTATGTCGACTCGTCATATCCTAATGTTGTAAAAGATATTAATGGTTTGGCTGTTCGCCAATTAAAATGGCACGTGAGTTGGGTTCAGAACGTTGTAAAACAGTTTGGTCCCTATCTGTTTTTGTTGTTATAAAATTGTAAAGATTTACTTTTAGTACGAGAGGACCAAAGTAATAAAACCTATGGTTTTTTGATTATTTTTCTTAAAGTATGTCAATTAGCTACGTTTTTTTAATGTAATTACTGAAATCATCATGTAAGAAAATGACTTTAAACCAAATTTTTAATTAGACGTAATAGATGATTACGAAATAGGCAAATTGAATAGGCAGGTAATTGTAAAACTAATTTGTACTAATAATATTTAAGTTTTTAAAACTTTTGTGAATTTAAAACTATGTTGTTGAGATAAAAATATAAAGCTTTAATAAAAGTAAATAAAATATCGTGGCTTTTTCATCATCTGAAATATCAACTGTAATTGAGGAGCGAATATCAAATTATTATGCAAACATAAATATAGACGAAACAGGTAGAGTTTTAACAATTGGTGATGGTATTGTAAGAGCTTATGGATTAGGCTCTATTCAAGCGGGTGAAATGTGTGATTTTCCTGCATCAGGTATTAAAGGTATGGCTTTAAACTTAGAAACTGATAATGTTGGTATCGTAATTTTCGGTAATGACAGATTAATCAAAGAAGGTGATATCGTAAAGAGAACTCGTTTTATCGTTGACGTACCTATTGGTAAAGAGCTTTTAGGTAGAGTTGTTGATGGTTTAGGTGTGCCAATTGACGGTAAGCCTTTACAAACGAAAGAAAAAAGAAGGGTTGAAGTAAAAGCTCCTGGTATTATTCCAAGAAAATCTGTACATGAACCTATGCAAAGTGGTTTAAAAGTGGTTGACGCTTTAGTTCCTATTGGTAGAGGCCAGCGTGAGCTTATTATTGGAGATAGACAAACAGGTAAGACTGCAGTTGCTATTGATACAATCATAAACCAAAAATCTATCCACGATGGTAACGATGAATCAAATAAGTTATATTGTATTTATGTAGCGGTAGGTCAAAAGAGATCGACTGTTGCTCAAGTAAGTAAAATTTTAGATTCTGCAGGAGCATTAAAATATTCAATTATTGTAGCGGCAACAGCTTCAAATGCTGCACCTTTACAATTTTTAGCACCATATACTGGTTGTACAATGGGCGAATACTTTAGAGATAACGGTATGCATGCTTTAGTTATTTATGATGATTTAAGTAAGCAAGCGGTAGCATATCGTCAAATGTCACTTTTATTAAGAAGACCACCAGGTCGTGAAGCTTTCCCAGGTGACGTATTCTATTTACACTCAAGATTATTAGAACGTGCAGCAAAAATGGGTAAGGTTGCAGGTTTAGGCTCGTTAACAGCATTACCTGTTATCGAAACTCAGGCAGGTGACGTTTCTGCATATATTCCTACGAATGTAATTTCTATTACTGATGGTCAAATATTTTTAGAAACAGAACTTTTCTACAAAGGTATAAGACCGGCATTAAATGTTGGTCTTTCTGTAAGTCGTGTAGGTTCTGCAGCACAAATTAAAGCTATTAAGCAAGTTGCTGGTACTTTAAAATTAGAACTTGCACAATATCGTGAAGTTGCAGCTTTTGCGCAGTTTGGTAGTGATCTTGATGCGGCAACTCAGCACTTATTAAATCGCGGTAGTAAGTTAACAGAATTATTAAAACAAGGACAGTTCTCGCCATTAACAATCGAGCAACAAGTTTGTGTTTTATTTGCGGGTGTAAAAGGTTATTTAGACAAAATTGAAATTGGTAAAATTGGTAGCTTCGAAAAGGCATTACTTTTGGAATTAGACCAAAAAAATGCAAATATTTTAGAAACAATCAGGACGCAAAAAGCAATTTCACCTGAGTTTGAAAAAGAGTTACATTCATTTATGGCAACTTTCTGTGCATCGTTTAGCTAAAGGCTAAAAGTTGTAAGTTGAACACAACTAATAATTGATGTTCAGCATTTATCTATTATTTTGACGAATTTACAATCTTTAAACAATTAAACTAATGAATAGTAAAACACATAAATTTAATAATCAAGCACATACAAATTTAAAAAAGCATATAATTACTTACACGCCTTTAAAAGAACAAATTATTGAAGGTAATATTGATCTGATTAATGCATCCAATAACCAACTTTTGGTTGATTTTGGATTCCGAACAAATATTGAAGTTTTCTCATCAGAATTACAATTAAGAGTGCCCCTTTCTTTATCGTTGACTAAGAAATGTAATTATATAAAAAAATTTAGTCAATTTAATTTTAAACTAACTGTATTACAACATTTTTTTCTAAATGAAATCTTGATACAAAAACATTCATGGCTAAATTTTATGTTGTTAGTGAAAGTCTTTAAAAAGCAAAAAAACACAAAAAAATATCAATTAAAAGGCCGCATTTTAAACGAGACAAAAGGTGGTTATGCAATTGGTTTTACTGGGCTTGTGGGTTTTTTACCAAAATCGCATGCATTTTTACGTTCGACAAAAAGAATTGGTCTTGGTACAAGCTTTTATATCATTTCTGTAAACAAAAGTAAAAAAACATTTTTAGTTTCACAACGAAGAATTGGAAAAATTCTTAAACGTCGTTTAAGTTTATTATTGAAATAAACTTAAATTGGTTTTGGCAGTATAGTTCAATGGTAGAACAGTAGAATCATAATCTATATGTTGTAAGTTCAACTCTTACTATTGCTACTTTTTCATGTTTGCTCTATTATTAAAACACGAGACATCGCGTAGCTTGGTTTATCGCACCTGTTTTGGGTATAGGATTTCGCAGGTTCAAATCCTGCTGTCTCGAAAAACACTAAAACATTAGGTTTAAATGTAAGAAGATGTAGACAAAGCACTCATAGCTCAATGGACAGAGTTTTGAGCTTCGAACTCAAAGATGTAAGTTCAATTCTTACTGAGTGTACTAAAAATAGTGTAAAATAATATGTGTATTCAAGACAAACATGGCAGATATAACTCAAATGGTTAGAGTATTAGATTGTGATTCTAAAAGTTATGAGTTCAAATCTCATTGTTTGCCCAATAAATGAACGTAGACCTCATGAATTTCTTTGAATTTAATTCTGGCTGGATAACATAATTGGCTAATGTACAAAATTGCAAATTTTGTAATAGTAGGTTCAAGTCCTCTTCTAGCTTTTCTATATATTTCTATAATAAATAAACAAATAAATATGTCTTATTCTCCTTTAGAACAATTTGAGATTACTCCAATATTTTCTTTTTTAATTCCAGCTAAAATAGCATTTACGAATTCTAGTTTTTTTTTACTTATTACAATTTTTGTAACTCTCGCTTTTTTCATTATTATTTTATCTAATAGTACAGTTGTGCCTAACAGATGGCAATCGATTACAGAAATGACTTACGAATTTGTACAGGGTATGTTATATGAAGCGTTGCAAGAAAGAGGTAACGACTTTTTCCCTATCATTTTTACAACGTTTGTGTTTGTATTTGCGTGTAATATTCTCGGCATGGTGCCTTATACGTTTACAGTTACAAGTCATATTATTTTCACTTTTAGTTTAGGTATGATTATTTTTCTTGGTTTAAATATAATTGGTTTGCGAAAACATGGTTTACACTTTTTCAGTTTGTTTTTACCACCAGGTGCTCCTCTAGCATTAGCTTTATTATTAGTACCAATTGAACTTATCTCTTATGTGTTTAGAGTTATTGCGTTATCTGTTCGTTTATTTGCTAATATGATGGCAGGCCATACTTTATTAAAAATTTTAGCTACTTTCGCTTGGAAAATGTTAACAATTGGCGGTATCTTCTTGATAATACAACTTTTCCCATTAGCTGTTATCATCGCGATTACAGGTTTAGAGCTTGCAATTGCTTTTTTACAAGCATATGTATGGACAACGTTAACATGTTTATATCTTAGTGACGCATTAAATTTACATTAATTAATCATAAAACGAAATTATATGAAGTTTACATTTACAACTATGTCAGGTTTTAGTCATTGGATTTTACAACGAATTTCAGCTTTTTTGGTTCTCGGTGTTTCTTTAAACCTTTTTCTTTTCAATAATATTGTATTAGCTTGTTTATTAATATTAGTCGTGTTTGCTCATGGTAATTTAGGTATTCAAACATTAATAGAAGATTATACACACAGTGAAGTTTTTACTTCATACAGTATGACTTGTTTGCATATTGCCTCAATAATAACTGCAAAAGAAATATTGATGGTTTTGTTATTATTGGTTTAAATTACTAATATTATTTAGCGTTGTTTTTAGATCTATAACTCAATGGTTAGAGTGTACGCTTGATAAGCGTAAAGTCGATAGTTCAAATCTATCTAGATCTAGTTAATATTACATATAGAACAATTATTGGAATATCGCCAAGTAGGTTTAAGGCATTGGTTTTTGATATCAACATTCGAAGGTTCAAATCCTTCTATTCCAGTTAATGCTTGTAACTTAATTGGATAAAGTATTAAATTGCGAATTTAAAAATTGAAAGTTCAATTCTTTCCAAGCATAAACAAAAAACTTACAATTTAGGTGGTTAGATAACATAAATGGCTAATGTACAAAAATTTAATTTTTGTAATAGTAGGTTCAAATCCTCTTCTAACTTTTCTCTAAATTTGAATAAATTTTACGTATTAAAAGATATGATTATTGACCAAACAAAATATTTATGTGTAACTTTCATTTTGTTTCTTATTGGACTTAGTGGAATTTTTTTGAATCGTAAAAACATTATCATTATGTTAATGTCAATTGAGCTTATGTTATTGGCAATTAACTTTAATTTAATTGTTTTTTCTGTGTTTTTAGATGATATAGTTGGTCAATTATTCGCTTTATTAATTTTGACTGTCGCTGCCGCTGAATCGGCTATTGGTTTAGCTATTTTGGTTATTTATTATAGAATTCGAGGCAGTATTGCTATTGAATTAATCAATTTAATGAAAGGTTAAGTATGTATTTAAGTATAGTTGTTTTTCCATTAATAGGTTGTATTTTTTCAGGTTTATTTGGTAGAATTTTGTCGCCAAAAGGATCCGCTATTATTAGTATTACGTGTGTATTTTCTTCGTTATGTTTATCTTTGTTATGTTTGTTTGAAGTTGGTTTTTCGCGGTGTCCAACTTATATTAAGTTATATCCTTGGATTGATTCTGAACTATTTGATGCTTCGTGGGGCTTCCTCTTCGATAGTTTAACGTCTTCTATGTGCGTGACGGTTACATTAATTTCAACATTAGTGCATATTTATTCGACAAGTTATATGAGTCACGATCCGCATCAATCAAGATTCATGGCTTATTTATCGTTATTTACATTTTCGATGTTAATGCTAATTACAGCAGATAATTTGCTTCAATTATTTTTTGGATGGGAGGCTGTTGGCTTATGTTCGTATCTTTTAATTAATTTCTGGTTTACTAGATTATCGGCGAACAAAGCAGCTATAAAAGCTATGGTTGTTAATAGAATTGGTGATTTTGCTTTAGCCTTAGGTATTTTTGTTATATATAATGAATTTAAAACAGTAGATTATTCTGTTTTATTTAGCTTAGTCCCGTATTATACAACTAAAACAATTTATTTCTTACAGTTCGAGTTTGATTTAATCACGACAATTTGTGTTTTACTTTTTGTTGGTGCAATGGGTAAATCTGCGCAGTTAGGTTTGCATTCTTGGTTGCCAGATGCAATGGAGGGACCTACACCAGTTTCTGCTCTAATTCACGCTGCAACAATGGTGACAGCAGGCGTTTTTTTAATCATTAGATGTTCTATTCTGTACGAGCACTCATATTTTGCATTATATTTATTAACTCTAGTCGGAAGTATGACTGCTTTTTTTGCAGCAATTACAGGTGTATTGCAAAATGATTTGAAAAAAGTTATTGCATATTCAACTTGTAGTCAATTAGGTTATATGATTTTTGCTTGTGGTCTCTCTAATTATTCTGTAAGTATGTTTCATTTAATGAATCATGCTTATTTCAAAGCCTTATTATTTCTAAGCGCCGGAAGTGTAATCCACGCGCTTGCAGATGAACAAGATATGAGAAGAATGGGCGGTTTGGCTCAAGTTTTACCTATGAGTTATATCATGATTTTAATTGGTTCTTTAGCATTAATGGGAATTCCCTTTTTAACTGGTTTTTATTCAAAAGACGTTATTCTCGAAGTAGCTTATGTTAATTATAATTTTTCTGGTATTATCAGCTATTGGCTAGGTTTGCTGTCAGCTGGGTTTACGTCTTTTTACTCGTTTCGTCTAATTTACTTAACGTTTTTAGGTAATCCTAATGGATTTAAAAACGCAATGCAAAATGCTCATGACGCACCTTTTGCACTTGGTTTGCCTCTATTCATATTAGGTATATGTAGCCTTTTTATAGGTTTCACGACAAAAGATTTATTTATTGGATTAGGAACGCCGTTTTGGAATAACGCAATATATACATTGCCAGAACACATTGTTATCATAGACGCTGAATTCTTACCTCCATTTATCAAATGGTTGCCTTTTTTTGTTAGTTTGTTATCGGCATCTTTTGCTTTTTACATTTATTCTTATGGATTAACTACATTGATAAATTTTTACAAAACAACTTTAGGTCATGATTTGTATTTATTTATTAATCGTAAATGGTTATTTGACAAACTACAAAATGAACTTATAACGGCAAGCCTTTTACGTTTCGGTTATCATACGACGTATAAAATAATTGACAAAGGTATAATTGAATTATTCGGCCCTGTTGGTCTTAGTACTTTAGTAAAAAAAACAAGTAAATCAATGGGAGGTTTACAGTCAGGTCTTTTAAACCATTATGCGTTTGTAATGTTTATTGGTTTATTCATTTTTCTTTCATTTATCACATTATTTACATTATTTCAAATTTATATTGAAATTCACTTGTTTGTTTTACTTGGCCTTACTTTATTCTTATTTACTTTAATCGATTCAAAATAAATAAAAGAATACATTGCTTTATTCACAGATTTGAAAAACAATACTTATATACTTTGATTGATTTTTTACATAGATTTTATTTCCAAATATATGAGTTTAATCCTGGCTCAGAATAAACGTTGTTTATATGCTTAATACATGCAAGTTTTTTGTTAATCTATATGTATTTAACAAAGCGCACGGGTGTAAAATGTATAAGAAATTACCTCAAAGTTTGAAAAAGTTATAAAAAACGAATTTCAAATATAAAAAAAGAACAAAATTGCTTTGAGATATGCTTGTATAGAATTAGGTTGTTGGTGTAAAGTTAAAAGCTTACCAAGCCGATGATTCTTAATTGATCTGAGAGGATGATCAATCACATTAAGACTGAGACAATGCTTAAACTTTTATAAAAGGCAGCAGTACGGAATATTGGACAATAAGTGTAAACTTGATCCAGCAATATAAAGTGAATGAGCGAAGGCCATTGAGTTGTAAAGTTCTTTTATTAAAAAAGATTATGACTTATTTAATGAATAAACCCGGACTAATTTCGTGCCAGCAGTCGCGGTTATACGAAACGGGTTAACGTTATTCAGAATTACTGGGTGTAAAACATGTGTAGACTACTATTGTTATGTAGAAAATTAAAGCCTAAACATAAAAATTTAGATCATTTTCTACACAAATAGTTTGAGTATAGTTAAAGATTATAGAATTTTAGGTGAAGCAATAAAATGTGTAGATATCTGAAAGAATGTCAATATGCGAAGGCAATATTCTGAACTAAAACTGACGTTAATACATGAAAGCATGGGGAGCAAATTGGATTAGATACCCAGTTAGTCCATTGCTGTAAACTATAAATATTCGCTTTATAATTACTTAAAATTGTGAAGCTAAACTAACGTGTTAAATATTTTACCTGAGTAGTATGCTTGCAATAGTGAAACTCAAAGGAACTGACGGGACTTTATAAAATTGGTGGACTATGTGGTTTAATTCGTCAATACACGCAAAACCTTACCAATTCTTGAATAATTGATAACTAAACTAAAATTTTATGTTAAATCAATTACAGGTGCTGCATGGTTGTCGTCAGTTCGTGTTGTGAAATTTCTGGTTAAGTCCTGTAACGAACGAAACTCTATTTTTTAATTATTAATTATATTGCTTAAAAGACTGTATTAGTTTTTTTGATATAATATACTTTAAAAAAAATACTTATGATATGTAAGATGAAAATAGAATGACGTCAAATCTTCATGGCCTTTATGAATTGGGCTACACATGTAGTACAATAATAGTGTCAAAAAGTTGCAATAATGAAAATTGGAGCTAATCTCGAAAAACTATAATATTACGAATTGTTTTCTGAAACTCGAAAACATGAAGTTGGAATCAACAGTAATCGTTTATTAGAAAGGAATGGTGAATTTATTTTAAAGTTTGTACATACCGCCCGTCACAGCCCGAAAGTTGGTTTTATTCAAAGATAATTTTTTTTCGTTTATAGAATATATTGCAAGGTTAATGCGAGTCTTTCTATGTTTGAAAAATAATATTTAGAATAAGATCAATAATTATGCTGAAGTCGTAACAAGGTAACGGTAGAGGAATCTGTCGTTGGAATTATTTTATTTATTTATTAGTTATTATTGTATTGTTTTTCAAATTTGTGAATACATTTTAAAGTTTAATGTAATAGCTTAACAAACATTGTAATTTAGAAAACCAAAACCCATCTCGAACTTTGTAAGTAAAACTAAATTATGCTAATAATACTATTTGTAAAAATGGGAATTTTAGTTTTGTTAAGTTTTTGCATTAAAAACTATCTCATTGGAAAATTGCTTGAATGGTTAAAAGGTAAGTTTGCTAAACTTAAGCCCATTTTTAATGGTGTAGGTTCGAATCCCACATTTTCCATCGGTTAAAGTGACGTTTCCGTTATTTTTAGAAAATAAAGATTTCTTTTTTTACAGCAGAAGTGACGAAATTGGTAAACGTGTTATCTTGAGGGGATAATCTTTTGAGAGTTCAAGTCTCTCCTTCTGTAGTTTAAGGTTTATTTGACCTATTTTATTAATCAACAAACAAAATGCAATATCAAAAAAAAAAATATATAAAACACAAATTAAATTTAAACCAAATTATTATTAATTCTCCATTTATTGGAATTGCTCAACTACGTTCAACAGAAATTTCTCAATGGATTTCTATAAAACAAGAGTTCTTAAAATATGATGTAAGAATAAAGCTTTGTTCAGTAAATTTATTGAAAAAATACAGTATTTTGCATGTTAATGAGAGCTGTGTTTCTAGGACAGTAGGTTTCAATTATGATCGTGATTTATATCACGGAAACATTGTATTATTATATTCAAGCAAATCTAATCCAGAACAATTACGTCAATTAATTCGTGTTATTGCGAAAGCAGAAGCTCTTATTCTTTTGTCTGTTTATTTTCAAAAAAGATTTCAATCAATGAGTCAATTTAAAAACTTTCTAACTATTAATATAGAAAAGACAGAAGAATCGATCCCGTTATTGTTACAAAACAATAATCCACTGGGTCTACTACGGTTGGATATAGAATTATTATTATTGTTAACAAAAATATCTACTACTAAAAAATAAATAAACATGAAAGCTCAGTATCATTTAAAAAAAAATAATGTTTACATACAATTAACAGATGGATCAATTTATACTAAACGTATGGTGTCAAAAATATCTAGATTAAAGTTAACAATTGATCCTAAATCTGCTGCGCTTTGGAAACATTTAAAAAAAGACACACAAGGTAAAAATTACGCCAATAATTTTATGAATAAGTTTTTTGCTAAATTAAGATAAATTATTCATATATGATTTGTAAGTTTTGATATCAAATCATTTACAAATCAAAGTCAGTAATTCAATGGTAGAATATTTCACTCATAATGAACTTGCTGTAGGTTCAATTCCTACCTGACTTAGTAAAAATTATTAATAACGCTTTGATTTATGAATATTCTCGCAAATTTTTCAAATACAATAAATATCGGTCAAAATAGATACAAACACTATGTAAATTTTCAAGTTTCGAAACTAAATCTGGAAATTGCTGGATTATTATTTCAAGAAAATTTAATTAGAGGTTTTTTTCTTAGTAAAGAAAGCTCTGTTTCGGTTATTACGGTGTTGTTAAAGTATCAAAATAATCAAAAGATCTTTAATAACATGAAATTACTTTCAAAAGCAAACGCGTATAAACAGTCAAAAGCAATTAGGCGGTATCAAAACGGTTTAGGTTTGTATGTATTGTCTACTTCGAAAGGCGTTATGACGAATTCTCGAGCATCTAAATTAAAACTAGGCGGTGTAATGCTGATTAGAATATTTTAAAAAAACTATTATGGAAAAAATATATACTGTCGAAATTCCAGAAAACAACAGAATTTTGTTTTACAAAAGTTTTCTTATTGTTATAAGCCCTTTGGGTTTTGTTGCTACAAATATAAGTAAGTTTACATCAAATAAAAACTATTTTTTTACTTTGAATAAATCATCTTTCAACATTTTTAATCAAACTATAAGTACAAGTTTAACTAAAAAAGATGAATTTCCAATTCATATTCAATATTTGCATCATTTTAAAAAACTACTTTTTGGACTTAACAATTTTTATACAAATAAACTTGTTTTAAAAGGAACTGGTTTTAGATTGTTCACAAAATATGTAGAATATAATTCAGCCACAAACAAAGTATTGGTTATCAAAGTGGGCTATGGGGATGACTTGTGCCTTGACATACCAAGAAATATTCTTGTTAATTGTTTAAATCAGACAGTTGTAGAAATTGTAGGTTTAGAAAAAGATCATGTGAATGAATATTGCAAACTTATCAAAAATTGTAGAAAACCTGATCCATATAAAGGTAAAGGTATTGGATTAATTAAAGATGTGGTAATTTATAAGCAGCGTAAAAAGTCATAAACTCGTGGTTTATATATTAAATATTAATTTAAAGAACACAAAACGTGCTCACGTTGCTTTATGTAAGATTTTTGGCATTGGTAAATATCAAGCAAGCAACTTATGTAACCGTTTAAATATTGGAACAGACGTATGTCTAGGAGAATTAAATCAAATGAATTTATATCTATTACTAAAGCAAATTGAACAACAAAATTTAATTGTTGAAAATGAGTTGCAGCAACAAAAACAAAATTCAATTTCAGAGCTAATAGATATAAAATGTTATAAGGGTATTCGGCATATATTTCGATTGCCTGTTCGAGGTCAAAGAACAAGAACAAATGCAAGATCAAGAAAACGTTTTAAATAATTATTTTAACACTTAATACAATAAAATATGTCAAAAACACACAAATTAGATCGTAAACATGCATCTTTGATAGCTATTGTTTATGTTTACACAACATTTAATAACACATTAATTACAATAACTGATATAAAAGGAAAAACATTAACGTTTGGTTCCACTGGAGTTCTAGGCTTAAAAGGTGCAAAAAGAAGCACTGCATATGCAGGTCAATCTATTGCTACGGTACTAGGAAAAAAGCTTATTAATTTAGGTGTACACTTTTTACAAATTAAAGTAAAAGGGTTCGGAAATGCACGTAAATCTGTTTTAAAAGGATTTTTAGCTGCAAGTTTAAAAATCATAAGTGTAAAAGATATAACTTCAATAAGTCATAATGGTTGTAGAAAACGTAAAAAGCGCCGTATTTAAGGAGTTTTTGTTATATCAAATTTAACTTTTTGCAATCAAACAAAAGTTCAGTTTTTGCGAATATAAATTAGTGGTAAATTGATTGCCTTCCACGCACTAAACGTGAGTTCGAGTCTCACTGTTCGCATATTTTGTCCAATTAGCTCAGTGGTTAGAGCAAAAGACTGAAAATCTTTGTGTCAGAGATTCAAATTCTCTATTGGACACTGGCATATCATTGGCTTATTTGGTGGAATGGTAGACACGACAGATTTAAAATCTTTTTTCTACACAGAAGTATTGGTTCAAGTCCAATAATAAGCATTATAACAATTATATATTTATGACAAAACGATTTAAAGCAAAATATTCGGTATGTAAAAACATTAAAGGAAAATTTAAAAATATTTGGGGTGTAGTAAAAGCTGCAAAATTTCGATCAGTTAGAATTTTAAAACGTAATGCAACAAATGTAAACAGGCAACAGAAAAAACTATCCTCATTTGGGAAATATTTGCATACAAAACAGTGTTTAAAAAACTATTACACAAATCTTCGAGAAAAACAATTTCAATCATTTTTAACGTTGGCAAAGAATTCCAAATCTAAGACAATAGACAAATTTATTAGTCTACTGGAGAGTCGTTTAGATACTGTTTTATATAGAGCGTGCTTTGTTAATTCTTTATTTATGGCGAGACAATTGATTAATCATGGTTTTGTTTATGTAAATTCAAAACGAATCAAATCATGTAATTTCTTGTTGAAAAAAGACGACGTAATAGAAATTAAATACAAAAGTAGATTTATTAATTTAATAAGAATATTGAAACAAAGACGTTTCCGCGCTAACTTAAGATTAGTGAGTCAGCAAAAAGTGCGCAAAGATTTCTTTTTAGATTTAGCTAAAACTTTAAACAAAAAGACACGAATAATTACTTATAAGTTAAGGCAGTTATTGTATAAAGCAAATAAAAGCAAATTTGCAGTAAAGCGTTATGCCAACTATCCTTTACAGCCAGCAAATCTAGAAGTTAATTTTAAACTTTTTAAGATTGTTTATTTGTCAGATAATTCTACTTTAGAAAAAGTGTATTACCCATTTAAATTGCGATATAAAAAACATAAAAATAGTGTGTCTTATAGTTATAATGAGTTTTTGCAGCTAAAGTAAAACTTATTGAGATAGAAAAAGTTAAGAAGTTTATTAATTATATTCCGTCAAATATGTATGTATTTTTAATATGAATCAAACAATGTTACAATCGGCGAAACAAATAGGTGCGGGTCTTGCTACAATTGGTTTAGCAGGTGTAGGTGCTGGTATTGGTATAGTTTTTGCAGCTTTAGTTAACTCATTTGCAAGAAATCCATCGTTAAGATCACAACTTTTTGGTTTTACGATTCTTGGTTTTGCATTAACAGAAGCAATTGGTTTATTTGCGTTAATGATGGCGTTTTTAATTTTATTTGGTTAAAACCAATAAATTAGATTGTGGAATAGAGTAGTTCGGATAACTCATCATGCTCATAACTTGAAAATCGTAGGTTCAAATCCTACTTCCACTATAATAATTACTAAAAAAGACGTGATTGCTAAATTTGTTTTTTTTAATTTATTTAGCTTTCGAGAATATTACAGAAGTTTGCCTTTTTAGTTTAATGGTTAAAACTATTGTTTTGTAAACAATCAATTTCAGTTCAATTCTGAAAAAGGGCTTTAAACATATTTGTAGATTTGATCCTTTTATTTTTACTGAAAGATTCATGTTTTTAAACAATTTGGGACTTTAGCTTAATTGGTAGAGCGTTAGTTTTGCATACTAAAAGTTAAGAGTTCAAATCTCTTAAGTTCCAAAAGTTTGCAAGTAAAAAGAATATCTGCAACTTTGACCAGACAATTTCAATATTTATAAATCTACATTATGGCATTATTTTTTGCTCAATATTTTTCTTTGTTTATTTTCATTATTTTAAGTACTATATTTGCTTTTATTTTTTTTTTTTTATCGTATATAGTTGCAACCCAAAAAGCGGATACAGAAAAATTATCTGCTTATGAATGTGGTTTTGATCCGTTTAATGACGCGAGAAATACGTTTGATGTTCGTTTTTACTTAGTTGCAATTCTTTTTATTATTTTTGATCTGGAAGTTAGTTTTTTATTTCCTTGGTGTATTACAATTGGGCATTTATCAACATTTAGTTTTTGGTCAATGTTTTTGTTTTTATTCATTCTTACGATTGGTTTTATTTATGAATGGAAAAAGGGTGCGTTAGAATGGGAGTAATTACTAAATTTGTTTAAGAATTGCTAGATAACATAAATGGCTAATGTACAAAATTACAATTTTTGTAATAGTAGGTTCAAATCCTCTTCTAGCTTTTAGTATATTTCAAAAATAAAATAATTTATGTATAAAGTTTCTTCATTGTCCAAAATTCAATCTGCTAATGACAAAGTAAGTAAATCTGTTGAAATTCTTTCAGATATAAGTGTAAAGCAAAATTTTCATTCTACATTAAGTTTTTGGACTAACAAGTCTAATGCTTGCGACGTTAACGCGTCTGTACATCTGATAGGTAAGCGCCATGGTTTTGGTATCGTTAATGTTGAACATCATGTAGACATGTTAAAAACCGCCTCAAGTTTTCTGAAAGAACTAGGTAAAACTAGAGGCAGATTATTATTTGTAAATGACCAGTTTAGTCAAAATTTAGACGGGCTTGTAAAGACATTTTCTTTGAACTCAGGTCAGTCCTATTCGATTGAAAAGTGGAATTGTGGTAAATTAACTATGTCTGAAGATAAACTAAAATACAAAGCAATTATAGTACTTAATCCAACGAAAAATTTGTTTTTAATACGAGAAGCTCGAAAGCTAGGTATCCCTGTTTTAAGTTTGTGTTCTGGCGACTCTGCTATGTTTAATATATCGTATCCCATCATTTGTAATAATGAAAGTGGAGATTCAATTCTATATGTTTTGTTAACTCTTGCTAATGCTATAATTTATGGTCAATTACATCAGGTGTATACAAAATGGTCAAATAATAAAGATGTAATAGCAACGGATGAATAATAATACAAGAGAATGTAATTTAGTTGGTTAAAATGCAAGCTTGTCACGCTTGTTATCATGGGTTCAAATCCCATCATTCTCGTTTATCCTTATTTAACAGAAAAATCTAAATCTTTTTTTGTTTACAAAGAGTAATTAACTTCATTTATAAAACGCGTTTAATGAATGAGTCTCTTAGTTTAATACTAGATTTTACTCAATTGGTAGCGTTAATTATTTTTCTATTGATATTTAAAACTAACAAATGTTTGTTTTTTTATTTATCTAACAAGACAGAATGCTTTAACAAAACCTAAACAATCTTCTTACAAACGGTGCAATATTTTTAATTAACTATGGCAACACAAAGTTTACGTATTCTTAATCGTCCTATTATTAATGTATTAAATGATCATCTTATTGATTATCCAACACCTGTAAATCTTAATTACATGTGGAATTTTGGTTCAATGGCTGGTATATTTTTAGTTATCCAAATTTTAACTGGTATTTTTCTTGCAATGCATTATACACCGCATATTGATTTAGCTTTTTTAAGCGTTGAGCACATTATGCGTGATGTTAACAATGGTTGGTTAATTAGATATTTGCATGCAAATGGTGCAAGTATGTTTTTTCTTATTGTTTATATTCACATTGCTAGAGGTTTATATTATGGGTCTTACCAAACACCACGTGGTTTTGTTTGGGTTGTAGGTGTTGTAATCCTTATTTTAATGATGGCAACGGCATTTTTGGGTTATGTTTTACCTTGGGGTCAGATGAGTTTTTGGGCTGCTACAGTAATTACAAACTTATTTTCAGCTTTCCCTTTAATTGGTGAACCTATTGTTGCTTGGTTGTGGGGTGGTTTTTCTGTTGATCAAGCCACATTGAATAGATTTTTTAGTTTTCATTATTTATTACCATTTTTAATTGCTGGTGCAACTATTATTCATATTGCAGTATTACATCAGAATGGATCAAATAATCCTTTAGGTGTTAACGCCGGCGTAGATAAAATCTCGTTCTACCCTTATTTCATATTTAAAGATATGTTTAGTTGGGTTGTGTTTGGTATTTTTTATGCTGGTTTTGTTTATTTTGCTCCTAACTACTTAGGTCATACAGATAACTATATTGAAGCAAACCCTATGGTAACTCCTGCCCATATTGTACCTGAGTGGTATTTTCTTTTTGCTTATTGTATTTTGCGTTCAGTTCCACATAAATTAGGTGGTGTTATCGCTATGTTTGCATCATTACTTATCTTATTAATTTTGCCCTACGCTGGTATTGCTGAGACTCGTAGTTCATCATTCCGTTTATTACATAGAAAATTTTTCTGGATTTTCGTACTCAATTTTGTTGTTTTAAGTTGGATCGGCGGTTGTGCACCAGAAACACCTTATTTAGAAATTGGTCAAACTGCAACGGTATTTTATTTCTCTTACTTTATCATAATTATCCCTATGTTAGGTTTTCTCGAGAAATTTTTATTATCTTATCCTACAAAATAAGATTATTAAGTTTTGATTTATTATTTCATCTTATGAATTTAACCTACAAAAAATAAAACGAAACTACAAAAAATATGTAGTCAAACAATTATAATATACTTTTTATGTTTAACAATCCTTTAAAAATCTTAATATTAGTTATCATCGTGTTTTCGAAAGAAATTTTAGTGTTTAATGAAGAAGTTCTTATTGTACTTGCGTTTTCTATCTTTATCTATTTAGTTTTAAATGGAGCAAGTTCAATGATTGCTGAAGAACTAGATGAAAAAGCACAATCAATTCAGAATAAGTTTAATGTTTATAATGATATTCAAGAAAAAACTATTGTTTATTTGTGCGATTACTATACGAAAAGAGAATTTCTTTCAACTAAAATTCAAAAAATTGAAACTATACAAAAAGCACGCGTATCTACAATTGAACGTTATGTAAAAATTAATTGTCAAAAATTAGTCGTTTCACATATAGAAGATATCTTAACTAGATTTGTTTTAAATGAATATATTTCTAAGAATGCTTTTCAGCAAAGATTTGTATCTAAATTGAATAAGCTTAAGTCTAAGATTGAAAAATTAAAAACAAAATAATCTAAATTTTAAAATATAATATTTATGAAAAAAAATAGAGCAATTTCTCCACATTTAACAATTTACAAGCCACAAATCACATCACTTATTTCAATTTTTCATAGAATAAGTGGTTCATTTTTAAGTATGTTTGTCCTTTTCGTTGTGCTTGTTATTCAGTTTGATATATTATTTAGTGAGTATTTTTTACATTATGTTTTAATCTGTACGTGTAGTATATATTTTACTTGGTTATTTAAAAGTGTTTTTATTTTAATTTTTGGTTTGTTATTTTTTCACATTTGTAATGGTTTACGTCATTTATCTTGGGATTTTGGCTTCGGATTAGATATTAAAAACGTTTACATTACTGGTTTAGTCGTTTTAACAATTGCATGTGCTATCTTAATTTTATTATCATTATAAAACTTATCTATGCCTCAGCTCGATTTACTTACATTTTTTCCACAATTCTTTTGGTCTTTTATTTTTTTCATTTCGTTTTTTTTCTATTTCTCTTATTGCATAATCCCAAGTATTGCTACACCTTTAAAGTTACGAAAGCAAAAATTAATTAAATTAGCTGACGAAATCAATAAAAAAAAAGATGATTCATCTCATTTATTAGTTGAGTATGATAATCTTGCTAGCAATTCATTTGATGAAACAAAAAAAAAATTAGATAAATTCATGTTGAATGGCACTGTTTGGTCGAATTCCAAAATTTCAACCTTAAATAGAGGCAATCTTTCTAAAATTACTTTACGTTTTTTGAAAAATTGTTTTGAAAAAGAGTCTAATGAATTTATCAAGTCTCCTATCTCAAAGGCATCAAAAACACCTAAAAAAATGCCAAAAAAAGGACAAAAACGAAAATAATAGACGTTTGAACGTTGGTTTTTTTTCGTCCAATTAATATAAATAAATTATGTCTACAAATGTTATTATATAAATAAGAATATGAAATTTAATATTACAATTGACTCTAAAATGGTTGAAGTTAACAATGGTATGTCGATTTTACAAGCGTGTGAATTAGTAAATGTTTTAGTTCCTAGATTCTGTTATCATGAAAGATTGTCCGTTGCAGGTAACTGCCGAATGTGTTTGGTTGAAATTGAAAAAGCTCCTAAGCTTGTTGCGTCATGTGCTATGCCTGTTATGCCCAATATGGCAATACACACAAATAGTTTGGCTGTAAAAAAAGCTCGCGAAGGTGTTTTAGAGTTCTTACTCGTCAATCATCCCTTAGACTGTGTGATCTGTGATCAGGGTGGGGAATGTGATTTACAAGATCAAACATTAGTTTTTGGTAGTGATCGGAGTCGTTTCCGTGAACATAAACGTGCTGTTGAAGATAAACAATGTGGCCCGTTAATAAAAACAATTATGACGAGATGTATACATTGTACAAGATGTGTTCGTTTTGCAAATGAAATCATTGGTTTACCTGATTTAGGTACTTCTGGTCGTGGAAATGTATTAGAAATTAGTCTCTATATCAAGAAGTTGTTTAAATCTGAATTCTCAGGTAATATCATAGATTTGTGTCCGGTCGGCGCTTTAACGTCAAAAACTTACAGTTTTACATACAGACCATGGGAATTTAAAAGCGTAGAATCAATTGATGTTTGTGATGCTGTAGGGTCAAATATTCGAATTGACACTCGTGGTTATGATGTAATGCGCATTTTACCAAGATTAAATGAAAGTATTAACGAGGAGTGGATTTCAGATAAGGCTAGATTTAGTTTTGATGGCTTAAAAAAGCAACGTATTTATTCACCATTATTTAAATTGGTAGAAGATAATAAAAGTTCTTGGGTGGCTATTAATTGGGCTGAAGCTATTTTTATTGCATGTGAACACATATATTCTAAAGATAGCACTAAAATAGGTTTTATTGGCGCTAATGCAAATATTGATTCTATTGCTTTATTGCAAGAATTAATCTATGACTGTAACGGTTTTTTCGTTGATGCAAATAAAAATAACGCAAGTTCAAGTGATTTTCAAATTAATTATAGATTTAATGCTACTATCGCGAACGTAGAACACGCAGATTTATGTTTACTTTTAGGTGTGAATCCGCGATTAGAGGCGCCTATTCTTAATTTACGTTTAAGAAAACGTTATATTGCAGGTGGATTTAAAATATTGTCATTCAACTCAGCAGTGAATTTAACGTATCCGGTTTATAATTTAGGTATTAGCGCTAAAAAATTTCTTCAATTTGTAAAAGGAGAACATTCATTTTCCACTATTTTTGCAGCAGCTAAAAATCCAATTATTATTGTAGGAAAATCTTTTTTTTCTTTATTTGGAGAACAAGAAAGTCAATCATTATTAAATATTTTAGCAAGAAATACTAATGTCAAAAAAAACAATTGGTTTGGTTTAAGTTATTTGTACGCAGAAGTTTCTGAGCCTAATGCCAAGGCTTTAGGAATATCGCAAATGTGTTCTGTTGATTTACCCGTTTCTGATTTGATCATTAGTGAAAATAAAAGTATTTCAGATTTATTACTTGGAAATTTATTGCCGCAAAAAAAAGTTGTGCTCTACTGTTTAGGTGATACTAACTTTTTGGCAACGCATCGCAAAGGTTTTGAATTTAAATTCGTAATTTACCAAGGATCATTCTTAACAGAGCAGGTATTAAAATCTTCTAATCTTATTTTACCTACGCCTACTTACGTAGAAGAAAATGCAGGTTTTTTAAATATAGAAGGTTTTTATCAAGAAACAAACGCAGCATTAAATCCGCCAGTGGGTGTAAAATCTGGAGTAAGCATAATAGAATCAATTATTAACTATGAGTATTTCTTCGATTTATTCCAAGAAACTTTGAAGGCAACGAATACGCCTGTTGAAAATATTAAATCAGTGACTATTTTAAAGTATTTAGAATCGACAAAAGAAAATAAAGATGAATTTCATTTTTCTCAATTCGCTTCGTATCTCAAGCAAAAAAAAAGGTTTTTGCCTGGTTTTGGATTAAATAATTTGATATCAGTTAGCCAGTTTATAGGTAAAACTTCTTACATTTCGTCAACTAAAATTGAAAACTTTTATATTTCAGATACATTAAGTGAAGTTTCAAATACGATGGCTAAATGTTCTGCAGTCCTTTTGAATAAATCTCCTTTTCAAAATATTAAAGTGCGTTTATAGGTTCGTCAATATTAAAGTACAAATAAACATAAAATCAAGTAAGTATTTTATAAATAAATATTATAAATAAAACAATTAAATAAACAATATATGGCAAATTATTTAGACAAGAGTATTAGAGTTTTATATTTAACAGAATTATTCCGAGGTTTATGGATTACGTTGCAATATTTCTTTAGAAGAAAAGTTACGTTAAATTATCCGTTTGAAAAAGGTGCGTTAAGTTCCAGATTTAGAGGCGAGCATGCGCTTCGCCGGTATACAAGTGGCGAAGAAAGATGTATTGCGTGTAAATTGTGCGAAGCTGTATGTCCAGCACAAGCAATTACGATTGAAGCAGAAGCGCGTGTTGACAATAGTAGACGAACGACGCGATATGATATCGATATGACAAAATGTATTTTTTGTGGTTTTTGCCAAGAAGCTTGTCCGGTGGATGCAATTGTAGAAGGCCCTAATTTTGAATATGCAACAGAGACACATGAAGAACTTTTGTATAACAAAGAAAAATTGTTACAAAATGGGGATAGATGGGAAGTTGAAATACAAGCAAATATAGCAACAGAATCATTTTACAGATAAGTTATAAAAATATGATTAATTTTTTAGTAGTTTTAAATGTTTTATTAAAGTCATTAGGTATTATTGTTCCATTATTGGTGGGTGTTGCATATTTAACTTTACTTGAGAGAAAAGTGATGGCGAGTATGCAACAAAGACGCGGTCCAAATGTTGTTGGTTTTTTTGGATTATTACAGCCATTTGCTGATGGGTTGAAATTACTCATAAAAGAAACGGTTTTGCCAAGTAGTTCAAATATTGGAATATTCATTTTGGCTCCTATAGTCACGTTCTTGCTCAGTTTGATTACATGGGCTGTAATTCCAATTGGTAATAATCTAGTTTTTGTAGATTTGAGCGTCGGTGTTTTATATGTGTTAGCTATTTCTTCGCTTGGTGTTTATGGCATTGTTTGTGCCGGTTGGTCAAGTAATTCAAAATATGCTTTTTTAGGCGCATTGCGTTCAGCTGCGCAGATGATTTCTTACGAGGTGTCGATGGGTTTAATTATCATATCTGTATTAGTTTGTGCAGGATCTTTGAATCTAACAGAAATTGTATTATCGCAAAACAAAGTTTGGTACATTTTTCCATTATTTCCATTATTCATAATGTTTTTTATTTCTGGTTTAGCAGAAACGAACAGAGCGCCTTTTGATTTACCGGAAGCAGAGGCTGAACTCGTTTCTGGATACAATACAGAATATGCTGCAATGGGTTTTGCTTTATTCTTTTTGGGGGAGTATGCAAATATGATTATGATGTGTTCGACAATTACAATTTTATTTCTAGGCGGTTGGTTAAGTCCAATAGGTTTATTAGATTTTTTGCCTGGAGTAGTTTGGTTTGGTTTAAAAACAACTTTTTTATTATTTGTTTTTATTTGGGTTCGAGCTGCATTTCCGAGATATCGGTATGACCAATTAATGAGAATTGGTTGGAAAATTTTCTTACCTTTTTCATTAGGCTGGGTTATTATTATAGTAGGTTTATTTATTGGACTTGATTGTTTGCCTTAAACATGAAATAAGTTATTGAGTAATTAGCTCAATTGGTAGAGCATTTCTTTTACACGGAAAAAGTTAGCAGTTCAAATCTGTTATTACTCAAAAATTAAATAGATTAGTTAAAAGTTTTGGTTGTTTGGTTGTTGGGATGTTAAATTTTATTTTAAATATTTTATGTACAATTCTTTAATTTCTTTATTGATTTTATTTCCTATTTGTGGTTTGTTTTTCTTATTTTTTATACCGGAAAAGCAAACTATGTTAATAAAAATGGTTGCTTTGATAACTTCTTTGATTACATTTATACTTTCGTTATTTCTTTGGATTTTGTTTGATCACTCTACATCCAGATTTCAGTTTACAGAGTATGTCGAATGGCTTTGGTCGTACAATATGTATTTTTTTTTTGGTGTTGATGGAATTTCTTTAATGTTTATCTTGCTCACAACGTTTTTAATTCCTTTGTGTATATTAGCAAGTTGGACAAGTATTAAAGTTTCGGTAAAACATTATTATTCATATTTTTTGTTAATGGAATCACTATTAATTTGTGTTTTTTCATCTTTAGATTTGATTATTTTCTTTATATTCTTTGAGAGTATTTTAATTCCTATGTATTTAATCATTGGTTTTTGGGGTTCAAGAACAAGAAAAATAAAAGCAGGTTATCAATTTTTTTTATATACATTAATTGGTTCAGTTTTAATGTTATTGGCAATTTTCATGATTTATTTTGAAGTTGGTACAACAGATTACCAACTTATTTCTAATTTCTTTTTTTCGGATCGTCGCCAAATTTTATTATGGCTTGCTTTCTTTGTGTCATTTGCAATAAAGGTCCCAATGGTCCCATTTCATATTTGGTTACCTGAGGCTCATGTTGAGGCTCCTACAGCAGGGTCTGTTATTCTAGCAGGGATCTTATTAAAGATGGGTACATATGGTTTGCTTAGATTCTCTTTATCGTTGTTTCCAGAAGGTAGTTTTTATTTCACGCCTTTAGTTCACACGATGAGTGTAATTGCTGTAATTTACACGTCGTTGACAACATTACGTCAAATCGACTTGAAAAAGATAATCGCTTATTCTTCGGTTGCTCATATGGGTTTTGTAACTTTAGGTTTATTTTCGTTGAATATTCAAGGTTTAGAAGGTAGTCTTATTATTATGCTGAGCCATGGTTTTGTTTCTAGTGCTCTTTTCTTATGTATTGGTGTTTTGTATGAAAGACATCATACAAGACTTGTAAAATATTACAGTGGCATTGCGCAAGTATTGCCGTTGTTTAGTATTTTTTTCTTGTTTTTCTCAATGGCTAATTTAGGTTTTCCTGGAACAAGTAGTTTTGTGGGCGAATTCTTAACATTAGTTGGTGTTTTTGAAAACAATACATTTGTAACGTTTTTAGCTGCAACTGGTATGGTTTTTGGAGCTGCCTATTCTTTGTGGCTTTGTAATCGTATTTTGTTCGGTGTTTTAAATACTGAATATATACCACAGTACATTGAAATTAACAGAAGAGAATTTTTTATTTTGCTCCCTTTAGTTATTTGTACAATTTGGATGGGTGTGTATCCTGAAATTTTTTTAGACACAATGCACATTAGCGTTTCAAGCATATTATCTAAATTCTAAGAATAATCTTTATTGAATTTAGATCATCTGCACTATTATATATACAATCATTAATACACCTTTATGTTTTTTAAATTAGAATTAATTACAATGGCGCCAGAATTATTTTTGTTGTCAATGATACATTGTTTAATTGTTTATGGAGTAGTTTGTACAGCCTCGTCACGTTTAAATTACCCAATTATCTTGAACAATCTAAGTTGGCTGAGTTTACAAGTATTGTTTTTCACAGGCTTTTTAATATTTTATAATCCTATTTCGTGTACGTTATTATTTAACGATTTGCTTATTCTAGACCAATTTAGCACATTTATAAAAATAATCATAGTAATTACGACAATAAGCACAATTTTAATTTCTACGAAGTATAATCAATTTGAGAAATTAAATGCTTTTGAGACAGTTATTTTAATTTTACTTGCTACGTCAGGTATTTTATTACTAGTTAGCTCCTTTGACTTTGTTGCTATTTATTTAGCCGTAGAACTACAAAGTTTTTGTTTATACATTATAGCTTCGTTAAACCGGACATCAGAATTTTCAACTGAAGCTGGTTTGAAATATTTTGTTTTAGGCGCTTTTTCATCTGGTTTGCTTTTATTTGGTATTTCGCTAGTTTATGGATTTACTGGTATAACCAATTTAGGTGATTTGTTTTCGTTTTTAGCAATTGGAAATCACCCTTTATATCTAATTGACGGTATAAATTTAGCCAGTATTTTTATACTCGTTGGTTTATTGTTTAAACTATCCGCGGTGCCTTTCCACATATGGGCACCAGATATTTATGAAGGTGCACCTACATCGATTACGGCATTTTTTGCTATTGTTCCTAAAATAGGTATCCTCGCATTATTAACGCGCCTTACTTATATTGGGTTTTATGATCTTTTTTTTTCATGGCAAGAATTTTTTGTTATTTCTTCAATTCTTTCTGTTTTATTAGGCACGTTTGGGGCGTTTATTCAGGTAAAAATTAAACGTTTATTAGCTTACAGTGCAATTGGGCATATGGGTTATGCGTTAATCGGTTTTTCATGTGGTTGCTTTGAAGGTATCCACGCGACGTTTGTTTATATCATCTTCTATATGATCATGGCGATTATTAGTTTTACAGTTATTTTAGGAATTTACGAACACAAAAAGTTAATTCGTTTAAATTATCTTAAGGATTTAATGATTTTGACAAAGGGTAATCCTTTGATTGGTTTATGTTTAGTATTTGCATTTTTCTCAATGGCTGGAATACCGCCTTTAGCTGGTTTTTTTAGTAAAATGTTAATTTTTATAGCAACTATTCAATCGTCAATGTATGCAGTTGCTATATTGGTTGTTTTAACAAGTGTAATTTCATGTTTTTACTATATTCGCATAATTAAATTAATATTTTTTAACAACAGTTATTCATGGACAACACTAGTTCGGTTTGATCGTGAAAAATCACTAATATTAAGCATCTTAACGCTTTTTGTTCTTTTCGTTGGTATATACCCGTTGCCTATAATTTATGGGGCGCAAAATGTATTATATTTCGTTGTACATAATCAGTTAGACATAATCTTTATATAACTAATAATAAATATAAAACTCATGGAAAAATTCTTGTTCTTCTTTTTCTCTATCTTATCTCTTGTTTGTGGCTTATTTGTTGTAACATCCAGAAATCCTATTCATTCTGTATTGTTTTTAGTTCTTGTGTTTTTTAATGTTTCTGGTTTATTGATTTTGTTAGGTGTAGAATTTTTAGCACTTTTATTTCTCATTGTTTATGTAGGTGCAATTGCTGTATTATTTTTATTTATTATTATGATGCTTAGTATAAAAATTCCGAACTACAAAATTCTAACTTATCGCTATATGCCTATTGGGTTAATTTTGGGCTGTAGTTTCTTGTGTGAAATTTTTACAATATTTCAGTCAGAATTTAGTGTTTTGATTACGGCACCATTTAAAACGCTAAATTTTACAGATTTCTATTTAAATTCTATTACGATTTGGCGCTCAGAAATTATTCAAGTAACTAATATTGAAGTTTTTGCGGGTGTTTTATATACGCATTATGTTTATTTGTTTCTTATGTCAGGTATAATTTTATTAGTTTCAATGATCGGAGCTATTACTTTAACTTTACATCGCCGAGTTGATGTGAAACGTCAAAAGATTTACAAACAAGTTCAGCAAGATTTTCTTAAGTCTATAAAATGGACAAACTCAATTACTGAGTAATTAAGAATAATTTTATAGTCCTTTTCGTCTAATTGGTTAGGACAGTATCCTTTCACGATGTAAATATGAGTTCAAATCTCATAAAGGACAGTAGTCAGTGGTAATATGCAAGGAAATAATTTAATTGGTAAAATAATAGTCTCCAAAACTGAATTTTGAGGTTCAAGTCCTCATTTCCTTGTTTTTTTCGATCCAACATAGTTAGTTACAGTAGATTTGAATAATATAAAAATTAAATTTAATTAATATAAGAAAACCATGTGTAAAACAGAATTTTTAATATCTAAAATAGATGATTTGTTGAATTGGGCGCGCAAAGGCTCGTTATGGCCGATGACTTTTGGTTTGGCTTGTTGTGCTGTTGAAATGATGCATGCGGGTGCAAGTCGATATGATTTTGATAGATTTGGGATTATTTTTAGAGCCAGTCCACGACAATCGGATGTTATGATTGTTGCGGGCACGTTAACAAATAAAATGGCGCCGGCATTGCGAAAAGTTTATGATCAAATGCCGGAACCACGTTGGGTAATCTCAATGGGTAGTTGCGCAAACGGTGGTGGTTATTATCACTATTCATATTCTGTGGTTCGAGGATGTGACCGAGTTGTACCTGTTGATATTTATGTTCCAGGGTGTCCACCGACAGCTGAAGCCTTATTGTATGGCATTGTACAATTACAGAAAAAAATTAAACGTGATCAAACTGTAATGGCTTGGTTCTTAAAATAGCGTTATTTACTTTAAATTAATAAAAATTATGTTTACTCTTTCATTAAAAGCTTTGTATAAAATATTAAAAGATCATGTTATTTGTGTGTATTATAATTTCGGAGAAGTTATAATCGAAGTTGAAAGTGACAAATTAAAGCAAGTAATCTTGTTTTTAAAAGATCATGAAAATTGTATGTTTAAATTATTGGTTGACATCGTTGTAATTGATTTTCCAGAAAATGCATCTAGATTTAAAGTTGTTTACAATTTATGTAGTATAAAACATAATCTAAGAATAAAATTAAGCACAACAGTAGATGAGATTACACCTTTGATGTCAATCACGTCTCTTTACAAGAATGCAAACTGGTTAGAGCGTGAAGTTTGGGATATGTATGGTATATACTTTGAAGAGCACCCAGATTTACGACGAATCTTAACAGATTACGGGTTTGAAGGATATCCGTTAAGAAAAGACTTTCCATTGTCGGGTTTCAAAGAAGTGAGATATGATGATAGTCAAAAACGTGTTATCTTAGAATCTTTGGAATTAACACAAGAATGTCGCATCTTTAGTTTTAATAGTTCATGGGTTGAAAACAAAATTACGAACTAACTAACTTTTTAAATCTTTGGTTTTAAATTTTTTACTAAAAAAATTAATAATCTAGTAGCTTATTTGTAAAAGCGGCATTTCTTTTAATAAAAAATGCAGAAAAAAGTTAGTAAACTTTTCTAGGCTAATAGTATCGATCTGATCTTATTTTTATTAAAATTATAATATGAAAACTTTAAAAATATCTAAATATATTACATTAGCGCCTTTGTTCGCTATATTTGGCTTATTCGCTCTTAATTCAGGTTCTTTTGTATCTTGTGATTACGCTTATCCTTGGCAGGTTTCATTTCAAGACCCCGCTACACCAGTAATGGAAGGTATTATCGTTTTGCATCATGATCTTCTCTTCATTTTAACTATTATTGGTTTAGCAGTTGGTTGGCTTTTATTTAAAACAACATATTTGTTTTATCATACAAAAAATCCAAATGCATCTCAAATTACTCATGGTACAACAATCGAAATAATTTGGACAATTACTCCAAGTTTAATTCTTATGGTTATTGCAGTGCCATCTTTTGCTTTACTTTACTCGATTGATGAGGTTATTGATCCTTCAATTACATTAAAGGTGATTGGTCACCAATGGTTTTGGAGTTACGAATATAGTGATTACTCAGAAAAGCTTGATAAAACGATTCAATTTGATAGTTATATGTTAGCTAGTGATGATTTAGAAGAAGGACAATTACGTTTATTAGAAGTTGATAATAGAGTAGTTCTTCCAATAAAAACACACATACGTGCGTTAATCACATCAAGTGATGTATTGCATAGTTGGGCTATTCCTTCGTTGGGTGTAAAAATGGATGCATGTCCTGGGAGATTAAACCAAGTTTCAATTTTTATAAAACGAGAAGGTGTTTTTTTTGGTCAGTGTTCAGAGCTTTGTGGTGTAAATCATGGGTTTATGCCTATTGTTGTTGAAGGCGTGGCAATTGAAAAATACATACGTTGGGTTTTATTACAAACAGAATGTAACAACTGGTTTATTCACAAAACAAAAGGTCTTATTGCTGCAGATAAAATGACAGCAATATAAAATTTTTACTTTATTAGATTTAGTATTTTTGTTTATTTATAATTACTTTTATATGAATTTCGGTATTGGTCAAATCTTAATCATTACGTTCGTTGTTATTTTACTTTTTGGTAACGTGTCAAAAATTTTAAAAGACGTTGCTAAAGGCATAGACAATTTTAAAAAGATTTTGAATAAAAACTCGAAAACTTTTTAACTAGTAATTTTTTAACACATTCAATTTTTTATGAGCAGCTCAAAATTAATACAACGTCATCCATTTCATTTAGTAGATACAAGCCCATGGCCGTTTGTTACAAGTATAAGTGCATTAACAACAGCAACAGGTTTTGTTATGTATATGCATTCTTATCAATTTGGCGCCTATTGTTTTATCTTAGGTTTATTATCACTTTTTTCAACAGTTTATTTTTGGTGGCGAGATGTTGTACGTGAATCTACGTATCAGGGTCACCATACAAAAACAGTACAAGTGGGTTTAAGATGGGGAATGATTCTTTTCATTGTTTCAGAAATTATGTTCTTTTTCGCATTTTTCTGGGCTTTCTTTGCTTCTAGTTTATCGCCAAATATTGAGATTGGTGGTATTTGGCCACCGCCTGGTATAGCAGTTTTATCTCCTTGGGAGGTTCCTTTATTAAATACGGTTATATTGCTTTTATCTGGTGCTACATGTACTTGGGCACACCATGCAATAGTTGCCGGAGATAGAAGTAATGCAATTAGTGGACTTGCTGCGACTATTCTTTTAGGCGCTATCTTTACTGTGTTTCAAGGTGTTGAATATTATGAAGCACAGTTTACGATTTCTGATGGTATTTATGGTTCAGTTTTTTTTATGGCAACTGGTTTTCATGGATTCCACGTGTTGTTAGGTTCAACATTCTTATTAGTTTGTTTATTTAGACTTATGAATCACCACTTTACAAAAGAACATCATTTCGGTTTCGAAGCGGCCGCTTGGTACTGGCATTTTGTGGATGTTGTTTGGTTATTCTTATTTGTAAGTATCTATTGGTTTGGTGGTTACTAAATATATCTAAAGCACAAAGTCTTAAAGTTCAA
>Ga0209335_10000969_pt1 | contig 34226 bp, 20 predicted proteins | sample COG_09_FD_184753 | JGI IMG/M metagenome (GOLD analysis project Ga0209335, IMG submission 184753) | Pelagic Microbial community sample from North Sea - COGITO 998_met_09 (SPAdes) (version 2) | ecosystem: Environmental > Aquatic > Marine > Neritic zone/Coastal water | place: Helgoland, sampling...
CAGGTCGTGATCAATGAATTCATGGCTTCCAATTCCCTTGCTTTTGAAGATCCAGATTTCCAGAATACGGGAGATTGGGTCGAGTTGTTCAATGCGGGTTCCGAAGATGTTGACCTTTCGGGATGGTATCTGACGGATAACTCGAATGATGCGACAAAGTGGACCATTCCGAATGGAGTGCAATTGGAGGCAGAAGGATTTCTCTTGGTCTGGTGCGATGAAGCGAATACGAATGGAAATGAATTGCATTGTTCGTACCGATTGAGCAGTGAAGGCGAGGAGTTGGCTCTTTTCACGCCCGAATTAGTGGCGGTGGATTCATTGGTTTTTGGGGCGCAACAATCGGATGTGAGTTACGGCAGGAGCAATGATGGATTGGCACAATGGTCGTGGTTTTCATCGGGTACTCCGGGCACATCGAACAATGACGCTGAGGCATTCGAGGGCATCACATTTGCTGTTCCGCATTTTTCAGAAGAAGGAGGCTTTTACGATCAAGATTTTCAGGTAGCGCTCAGCTCCATTGTGGGGGAAGTTCGCTTCACGATGGATGGCCGATCACCGGAGTGGTCCGATTCGCTCTACACGCTTCCGTTGGATGTGGAGGGCGATGCATTCATTCGAGCCCGCGTTTTTCAAGAGGGGCATATACCGGGGCCGGTTGTGACCCATTCTTACTTCATGGACACGGAATTGGCAGATCGAACATTGCCGGTCTTTTCATTGGTCACTGACCCCGATTATTTCTGGGACGCGGATACCGGAATCTATGTGCAAGATTTTAAGCCGGAATGGGAGTGGCCTGTGAATGTGGAGTTTTTTGAAAATGACGGCAATAATGAAGCGGTGTTCAATGAGCGGGCAGGCGTCAAGGTCAATGGACAAAATAGCTGGGTGCTGCCGCAAAAGATGCTTGGCATCTACTTTCGAGGGGGATACGGAAGTGGAACGTTGGATTATCCTTTGTTTCATGACCGTAACCGGAGCAGGTTTGACAACTTTGTGTTGCGGGCAAGTGGATCGGATTGGGCTTCAACGCTGATGCGTGACGGATTGAGTCAATCCCTTCCGCAAGAAAACACCCACGTCGATCATCAAGGATACCGACCCAGCATCGTTTTTGTCAATGGCGAATACATGGGCATTCACAATATTCGTTCCCGCGTTGATGAGGAGTTTGTGACAGAAAATCACGGAGTAGAACCCAATGCGTTGGATATGATTGCTGATCACGGCGTGGTAGAAGAAGGCATCGATTCCGCTTTTTGGGCGATGGATGCCTTGTTCAGCGCCGATTTAAACATTCAAGGCAATTTTGATGCCGTAGCAGCTGTGGTGGATATGGAGAATTTCGCGGACTATTGGTCCACAGAGATCTGGGCGAGTAACAGCAGTTGGGGCCACAATGTTATTCAATGGAAGCCCAGGGAGTACGGCAAATGGCAGTACGTGTTTACCGATTTGGATCGGGGTTTTTCGGGTTCGACAAATGATGCAATCAATGCATTCGTTCAGCCTCAAAACAACAATTACGATTACGCCCGGACGTGGATTCGTCACGCTTTGCAAAACAGTGTCTATGAAGATTACTTCGCGCAGCGGATGGCCGATCACCTGCATACGTCTTTCCATCCGGAGCGGGTGCACCGGGTGATTGATGCATGGGAGTCGCGGATTGCCGCCGAAGTTCCATACCACGTGGAGCGTTGGAGCGGTACAACTTCTTCTTACGGAGATGGAATTGAGAACGTGGAGTTTTGGGAAGATGAAGTGAGCGAATTGCGGGTGTTTGCTTCCGAGCGATCGCCTTTTTTGCTGGGAGATATGGCGGAACAATTTAACCTGAATGACATTGTTACGCTGCAAACGGACAATTTTCCGCCGGGAGCGGGGAACATCAGACTGAACGATTTTCGAATGCCGGACAGTCCTTGGGTCGGGCCATATTTTGATGGCATGCCTTTCATTTTAAGCGCCGAACCCTTGCCGGGATTTGATTTTGTGGGTTGGTCGGAAATAGGCCTGGTGGACATCATCCCTGAAGGGGCGGATTGGCAGTACCAAGACACGGGCGAGGACCTGGGGTCTGCTTGGTGCACCTTGGGCTTTGATGCCAGTGGCTGGTCATCGGGGACGGCAGAACTCGGATACGGAGACGGAGATGAGGTGACCGAAGTGTCATTTGGTGATGATGATCAAAACAAGCATATAACCACGTATTTCCGGCATGCATTCGACGTGGCCGCTGATTCAGCGGAATCTGTGAATGGCATCATTCATTTGCGTCGCGACGACGGAGCGGTTGTTTACTTGAATGGGCAAGAGCTTTTTCGGGACAATATGCCCGAGGGCGAAATCGCCTCCACGACCTTTGCGCTTGAAGCGGCTGCCGGTGCCGCCGAGTCCAACTGGAATGCGCATCCAATAGAACTCAGCTTCCTGCCAGGGGCCAATGTGATCGCGGTAGAAATCCATCAAGTCTCCTCCACGAGTTCGGACATCAGCTTTGATTTGATGCTCTCCACCAGTGCACCGCTCGAGGCCATTTTCAGTAGCAGCAATCCACTGGAGCTCTCATTGGTTGGTGATGCGGGCTATTTCGCTCGATACGAAGCCACAGGGGAATGTGCGTTGCCGGAAACGATTGCCGAGGACTTAACGCTCACAGCCGATTGTTCCCCTTACCTCGCTACGGGCACGAGTGTGGTCCAAGACGGCGCTACGCTCGCATTGGAGCCGGGTGTGGAAATTTGGTTTCCAACCGATGCCCGTCTCTTGGTTCGTGGTCAGCTGCTTGCCGAAGGGACGGCCGATGCACCCGTCGGATTTCGACTCAATCCCAGCAGCGAAGGGCCTTGGGGCAACATTCAGTTTGATGCTTCGTCGGAAACCAATGTCATTCGTCACGCCGTCATTGAGGGGGCATCGGAAGGCGATCACCCGGTTCACGACCGCGCGGCGGTTTCGGCTTGGTTTTCCACGGTCACCCTTGATCACGTCACCCTGACCGAGAATTTCAGCAATCCGGTGTATGCCGAATACAGTGATATTCAATTGATCAATTGCATCGTGCACTCTGACGTTACCGGTGATTTGATCAATGTTCGGCACGGTTCCGCACTCATTGATTCGTGCGTATTTGTAGGCAATGACGCTCCGGATACGGATGCCATCGATTACGATGTTGTGGACAATGGAATCGTCCGCAACACCCTCATTCATTCGTTTCGTGGGAGCAACAGCGACGGCATTGATCTGGGAGAAGGTTCGCAAAACATTCTCATTGAGGGAGGTGTGATCCATCATTGCACGGACAAGGGAATCAGTATAGGACAAGCGTCCGATGCCATCATTCGTGATATGACCATCAGTCAATGTGCTCTGGGCGTAGCAATGAAGGACTTGGGAGCCTCAGCAATTGATCACACCACTTTTTACGGCAACCAATATGCGGTTAGCGTATACGAAAAGAATCCGGGGATGGGAGGGGGCACGGTTACCGCTGAGAGCAGCATCTTTTCCAACAGCAGCCATTCGCCTGTTTTTCAGGATTCTATCTCTACCTCATGGGTGCTGGAGTCGATTTATGATTCCGACACCTTGTTGTTTGATGACATAGCCATGGCCAACCCGTTATTTGCCCATCCCGATGCCTTCTATTTTGGGTTGCTCGAGGGATCTCCAGCTGCTGATGCGGGAGGGCCTGGAGACAATTACGGCGCTTCGTTTCCATGGGCAATGCCTTGGTCGATCACGGAACGTGACGTGGCCATCGTTGAGTTCGGTTATGCGGGAATCGAGCACCTCGATCGTGAATGGATCAAGGTCCAGAACGAAGGAGGACAGCCAGTTAATCTGCAAGGCTATCGATTGGAAGATGCGGTGTCCTGGACATGCGTCGATGCGCTTTGGATTGAGCCAGGAGAATCCGTTTGGATCGTGAAAGATGTTTCCTTTTTCGAGGAATCCTTTGAGCAGGTCGTGGAATGGGATGCAGGCCAATTGGCCAACGAAGGGGAGCGCATTCTTCTCAAGGACGCCGCGGGCATCGTGGTTGATTTTGTGCGCTATGGTATAGAAGCGCCATGGCCGGTGCCCGTTGCCGGAGCGGAAGCGTTGGTCCGCATATCCCCTTGGCTGGACAATCATTTCGCTTCCAGTTGGATGCTTGCGGAGTTAGACGGCGTGCCGCTAGAAGGGGATGCCACGAGCACTTGGAGAATGTATCCGAATCCAGCAAAAAATCGTGTGCAACTGCATTTTGATGAGTCGCCATCTGGACCATTGGACGTGCAATTATTCAGCGCAACAGGCCAATGTGTGCAGGAGTGGAGGCTTTTAGCGACAGGCAATGATATCACGCTCGATGTTTCAAGTTTTCCAAAAGGCATGTACCTCCTTCGAGTGGATGCTGTGAGTCGATTGATTCAGCTATTTTAAAACAAGCTGCGCAATCAGTCCTTCACCCGATTGAAGCGTAGCATCCGGAGCATCCATTTGGGAAGGGCTTTTCCTGCCGGGCGCTTCCGTGTATCGAGGTACCAATTCATTTTTTGACTGATGGGAATCTTATGGGTTTCCACGAATTCAATCCATGTATTGTCGGGGTCTTCTACGTAGGTGAATTGCCCACTCGCTTCGCCCATGTCAAAGGAGGAGGCGCTATTGACGGTGAATGGAAACCCTGCCGTTTCCAATTCCTTGCCCAAAGCCTTCATGTTACGAATGTCCCAGCAGATGTGGATGTAACCCAGGTCTCCCCAGTAGCGGTTTTCGAATAAGTTTCGCGGCTTTCGATCCAGCGCTTCCACAAGCTCAATTTCTCCTCCACCGAGGATCTGACTGAACGGTCCTGCTGTGGGCGCAGAGCGACGCAAAATGACGCGCCGGTAATTCTCGTTGCCACCTGGAATTGGCTTCCATGCTTCGATGCTTCCAGACTCATCTGACGCGACGTGGTCGTACCCAAGGACGTCGCGGTACAGGACGAGGGCCTTCTCGATGCTTGAGACTCCAATCACGGCTCCCCCGACACCTCCCCCATAAGGAGCAGGTCCGAACCATTCGTCACTCTCGACCAGCTCAAAGAGGTATCCGTGCGGGTCCTTCAGGTAGTAGTGCTTTCGACCGTCCTCACGCAAATGCACCGGCCCGAGGGTTTCGATGCCACGGCGCAGGTGTTCTGCGTGCATGAAATCGGCGTCCTTGCACTTGATTTTGCAAATGAAAATGCCGGTATCTCCAAGCTTGCCCTCGAATGCAGCGGGTTGAGGGTCTCGGCTCGTGAACTGCCAAATCTCCATGCCTGCTCCACCGCCCATGTGCAGCGCTAATACGGCGTGCCGCGCGTGTATTTCGTTGCCGGTATACCGCGTCATCAATGCCGCTTCAGCGGCTTCTTCAAACATCCTTACGTCTATGCCAAACGCTTTTCTGTACCAAGTCCAAGCCTTGTGCACATCTGGAACGCCAATTCCGATTTGCTGAATGCCACTGATAAGTTTTTGCATAGAAAAGAATGTGAAGCGCTCTGCAAAGATGCATCGAAAAAAACAATGGATTAAAATTATGCATGACGATCGAAGCCCGCTCAGGATGTACCTTCCCGCCTTATTCGCATGCAGCGAAGAATAATGCACCGTTTGAAATGAAGAAATGGATTTTTGGTTTGACTTTGATCATGATCGTTGCGGGGGTCACGGCATTCTTCTATGCCCGATTGAATGTGACCGACTACCGTTTTGACGTGAAGTCAGATGCCATAAAGGCGCCGGTGGAGGTCATATTTGATGACATGGCGGTGCCGCACATTTATGCTGAAAATGAGAAGGATGCGATGCATGCATTGGGCTATGTGCATGCTTCGGAGCGTCTGTGGCAGATGGATTTGTTGCGACGGGCAGGTGCGGGGGAATTGTCGGAATTGCTGGGTGCTGATATGGTCGAAAACGACCAATACTTGCGTTCTCTGGGAATGCGCGAAGCAGCGGTCCGCACAGCAGCGGCATTTGAGGCGGATGCACCGGCTGAGATTCAGGAAGCAATGGGCGCCTATTTGTCGGGCATCAATGCGTTTATCGCGTTGGACAAACGGCCTTTTGAATACCAATTGTTGGGAGAGGATCCGCGGCCATTCACGACGCAGGATGTTTATTGCGCAACCGGTTTTATGGCTTATTCTTTTGCGATTCATTTGAAAACTGAACCGATTTTGGACTGGATGAAGCACAACCTCGGCCATGTTTATGGGAATGACCTGGCGCTGGGTCAAGACGGTTTCACTCAAATTCCCACGACGGTTGATTCGACACGCGTGCTCCGGGATGCTTCCGGATTGTCATCGCGAGCTGCGCGATTGGATGAGCTTCGACCTGTGCCTCAGTGGTTGGGGTCCAACGCTTGGGTGATCAGTGGGGAGCGCACCGCTTCCGGTGAAGTGCTTTTCTGCAATGACGCGCACATGGCTTATGCCTCTCCTTCGGTCTGGTATGAAGCGCACATCGTGACACCAGAAGTTGAATATTATGGCAATCATCTCGCTGGATTGCCTTTTCCTGCCATTGGGCATACCCGCCATCATGCGTGGGGCATCACGATGTTTGTCAATGATGATATTGACCTTTACCGAGAAACCATTGATGGTGATCGTTACTTTCATGAAGGGGAATGGTTGCCGATTGAGTCGACCACTGAAACCATTGCCGTTGCCGGCGGCGATCCGGTGGAATTTGAACTCCGCAAAACCCATCATGGACCGCTCATCGAAGAGGATGTGGCCATGTGGTGGACGTATACACAGTACCCGGAAAATTTGATGCATGAAGCATTTTATGGATTCTCACGAGCATCGAATATGTCCGAATTCCAACATTCGGCCTCGCTGGTTCATGCGCCGGGACTGAATCTGATGTACGGCGACTCAGCAGGAAACATCGCCTGGTGGGCGAGTGCAAAGCTGCCTATGCGCTCCCCAGATGTGGATACAAAAACATTGATCGATGGCCGAGATGCAGCAAATGACGTCCAAGGTTGGCATGGGTTTGATCAGAATCCGCAATCGGTCAATCCTACGTGTGGCTACGTTTACTCTGCGAACAATGCGCCTGAACCCCGGGACACCATGCGTTATCCGGGACACTATTACTCGGGAAACACCCGTGCAGCCGGAATTGTCGAAGCACTTTCAACGTCCAAATCGGATTGGACAGTAGCGGATGCGCAATCGATTCAGCTCGATCATCATTCCCTTGTTTACCCCAAAAATGCAGCGATGATGGTGGCAATGGCGCAGGAAGCAGGCGAGCAGGTGGAGCCCTTCATGGAGGATTGGAATGGCAGTCACCTTGGGCATCAGATTGCACCTACACTTTATTACCGCTGGATGTACCGAACCATTGAAGGGGCGATGGCAGATGAGTTTGATCAACATGCGACCGATGGCACCGCTGATGAGAAGTTTGAAGCGTTTCACAGGACCATTGTCAGTGAAAACACCTTTCCGAGGCTGCTTGCAAACGCCGATTCTCCTTGGTGGGATGATGTGCGAACATCCAATGTCGAAAGCGCTGCTGAGATCGTCGCTGTGGCGCTTCGCGCTGCTCGCGTTGACTTGCTGGAGGCCTTGGGTGCGGATACCGCCGATTGGCATTATGACCGATTGCACCAGGTCACGCACCGGCATGCGATGTCCAGTGTTCCAATCATTGGGGACTGGCTCAGCATCGGAGCGATTTCCCTTCCAGCGGCGAAAGATGCCTTGAACAAGTATGAGTTCAAGTTGAAAAAAGAAGTGGATTTTGAAGTGTTCTCCGGTCCATCCATGCGTATTTCGTTGGATTTCGCAGATGTCGGTAATTCCGAAAGTATTTTGCCTACGGGACAGTCGGGCAATCCATTCAGCGATTTCTATGCCAATCAAGCACCGCTTTACCATGCGGGTCAGTTTCGCAAACAAAGGATGGATCGAGCAGACATCGAATCCCATCAATTTGCGGTATCGCGTTTGACTCCACGGGACTAGTTGTTGGTGAAAATTTGGGTTTTTTTAGGCGAGATTAAATCTTTATTTTTGCCTTGATGAAAAATTCAGGAGCAAAGTGCCGGTGGATAACCATGGCCGCCTATTGCAGGCGTTCCCTTTTCGTTTTTGTCATTTTTTCGTTGGGTGCCCAGTTTGCAAGCGCCCAATGCACGATCGCTGTGAGCAGCATTGGCGGATCCATTCCGAACGCTTCACTTTTACTGAACGGCGTGCCCTTCGGGGCAACCGATGCCAATGGCATTTGGTCCGGTCGCATTTCGCAAGCGGAGCGACTTCCTCAGCGGGTGCAAATCAGCGCATTGGGATTTCAATCTTGGGAAGGGAGCTTGGCCTGCGGTTCGTCTGAAAGCCATACGGTCCAACTCGAAGAAAATACCTTTGTGCTGGGCGGTGCGACCGTTGTAGGTAGTCTTTCGGCCATGAAGCTGAAGGAGAGTCCCATTCGGACAAACGTTCTGGCCGGCAGAGCTTTGCGCGAAATTCCTGCAGACGACGCTACGGAAGCGCTGGATTTTAGCAACGGAATCCGGGAGACCATCGCCTGTGGAATTTGTGGAACCAATGACATTCACATCAACGGTTTGGAAGGCGTATATACCTTGATGCTCATTGATGGAGTTCCATTGTTAGGGGGGCTCGCGTCCGCATATGCATTGGATGGTATTCCGTTGACAATGATCCAACAGGTTGAAGTCATTCAAGGGCCAGCAAGTGCTCGTTTTGGTAGCCAAGCAGTTGGAGGCGTCATCAACGTGGTGTTGGCTCCTTTGCGTTCGGGAACGTCATCAGGAAGCTTGGGTTTGGACAGCCATCAGCGGCTCACGCTCACAGCAGCTGCAGGCTGGGGTCCGAGTGAAGCACCATGGCAATTGGGCTTGGATGCGCATCACATGGGCCGACGATTGGATGGCAATGGCGATGGCATGACCGATGCGCCCACCATTGAGCGAGTGGTTGGGACGCTCCGTCATCAGCGCAGTACAGACCGGAGGCATTGGCGCACCACCCTGCGCGGATTTGCCGAAAAGCGCTTTGGCGGTGCATTGGATTTCGAAGAAGCGGACCGAGGGGGCAACAATCGTTATGGCGAACGCATTGACTTATTTCGGGGCGAGTGGCTGTTGGGCGGCGCGCCGAAGGGCAACGAAGGCATGACCTATCAAGGGGGATTTTCTTTTCATGATCAGCGCTCCACCTACGGGCAGACCAATTTCAATGCACGTGAATTCACTGCCAACGCAGAAGCCTTTCATACGGGATGGAGTTGGAAGGAGAACAGGCGCATCACAGGGGGAATGAGTTTGATGTGGGACAAATACAGCGACGAGACACCCGCTGCATCGGACATGAATGTTCTAGTTCCGGCACTCTATGTGGAGCACACGGGTGCTTCGAAGGCGGCTGGTTCTGAGCAAAAGCGCATTTCTTGGATTCACGGTCTTCGCATTGAAAAGCCTTCCAACGCTGCGGTGGTTGTGGCGCCAAGGATCAACTTCAAATGGTCACCTTCCCACGTTGTGGATGTCCGACTGAATGCTGGGCGGGGATACCGCAGGGTGCATTTGTTCACGGAGGAGCATGCGGCGCTTGACGGCTCCCGATCCGTAGTGCAGCCCGATCGTGGATTGCGGCCTGAGTCCAGTTGGAACGTCAACTTGAGTGGAAGCTGGAGCACGGGCGATGATACGTACACTGCTACTGTTTCGGGGCATGTTTTTTCGACGCTGTTCACCGATCGGATTTATGCCGATTACGATAGTCTTCCAAATGCGATTGTTTACCGCAACATTGACGGAATCGGCTGGAACCGAGGATTTGGTGGAGATGCTCTGCTGACAGGAGCCAGCGGTTGGTCGTGTTCGTTGGGAGCGACGGTGTTGCGCTCTCAATTGCTGGAGGGTTCCAAAAATCCATGGTCGAACGGGGCTTGGCGATGGGCAGAGGACATTGAGTTTGCGCCAAATGTCACGGCCAATTTCGGAGGAGGCTACCGATGGGGGAACGGGGGAGTTAATCTATCTGGGCAGCATGTGGGGGCCATGCGCTTGCCTTATTATGACGCAGATGAGCCAGAACGGAGCGAGGCGTTTCAATTGCTGCATTTGAGTGTATTTCGATCGTGGTGCCCCCGAAACTCGGAAAATTCAGAAGGTAAGAACACGTTGACCATCGGTGTTAAAAACCTGACGAATACGGTTCAGAAGCGTCCCATCATTGCACCGGATGCTCCGTTCAGTGACGAATTCGACGCCTCGAGGATATACGCCCCAACGGAACAACGGAGATTGTTTGTCAAATTGGCTTGGACGAGGTAAACCGATCGAGGGCAGTCAGCGCCCCTTTTTCATTGATACACCCGAACGTAGTCCACCGCCATGAACTGAGGAAACGTTGTGGTGGCATTGGGATAGCCGGGCCATTGGCCGCCCACGGCTACGTTTAAGATGAAGAAGAACGGGTTGTCAAATGGGTAGTTTTGATTCCCGGAAACGCTGTTGTCGACCGAATAAAAGGGTTGGTCATCGAGCAACCAGGTGATTCCATTTTCGTCCCAGTCAATGGAAAAAACGTGGAATTCATCCGCAAACGTTTGACCGCCCGAAAGGTATCGACTGCCTCCCGTGTATTGGTGCTGGGGGTAACTGTTGCCAAAATGAACCGTTCCGTGGATGCTGCTTGGACTTGATCCAATGAGCTCCATGATGTCGATTTCCCCGCAAGCCGGCCATCCTGCGCTTGGGAAGTTTGCTCCCAGCATCCAGATCGCTGGCCAAATCCCTTGTCCGAAAGGCAAAATGGCACGGACATCGATTCGACCGTATTGGTATTCTTGGAGCCCGATGGATTTGAGCCGTGCCGAGGTGTATTGTGAACCGTTTTTTTTGGCGACAATCATCAGGTTGCCATTGGATACGTATGAGTTTTCAGAATTGGAGGTGTAATTCTGCAATTCTTGGTTGCCCCATCCCGAAGCCCCCAAATCATAAGTCCAATGTTGCGGATTGATTTGGCTGGCGTCAAACTCATCGGACCAAACCAGCGTGCGTCCAGGGTATTCGTTTGCCGCTTCATAGCCTTCATTCGAGACCTGGATCACGGTGTCGTCATTGCGTATGGTGCCAATGGCCTCTTGCAAGCCATTTGCAATCAATCCGTTGGATGAGCTCGTCAAGACCACTCGGAATTGTTCGTCTTCTTCAGCGAACTCATCCACAATGATTTCGATGTCAATGGATGCAGCCGTGGTGCCTGCAAGAAAAACAATCGTTCCGGCATCAGCGATGTAATCTTCCCCTTCGGTCGCCGTGATCGGCTTTACTTCATAGGTTACTGTAACTTCTCTATCGGTGCCAACGCTCAATACAATTGGGAATTCGAAGATGGTATTCTCCTCATTTTCCAGTTGACTGATGTTGATGGGGAGAAGGACTTCAGGAACGGCACCATTGGCTTCATCTTTATCACAAGAGAAGAGGACTAGGCACGCAATGAGGACAAAGGGAAGGTGTTGGAATTTCACGGTTGAGTGTCTTTTAGACAAAGATAGAGCAGCAATTCCACAAAAGAATTCCTTCATGCCCGTGCTCGAGCGCTTTTGTACACGTCAAGTTGCGTGCCTCAATGAAAAGTGTAATTTTGACACTTGAAAAACTTGGTCATGCGTAAGTTCCTTCCCGCCTTTTTCGCAGCATTCATCCTCTGTGGTTCGCTGCAAGGACAAAATCGGCTCGCTACACTCGGCCACGCCATCGTCAATGAATCTCAGGATACCATTCTGCTGCGCGGAATGGGACTAGGCGGTTGGATGGTGCAAGAGGGTTATATGCTTCAGACTTCGGCCTATGCCAACCCCCAGTGGGAAATTCGGCAGAAGATTGAAGAGACCATTGGAGAAGAGGCTACGGAAGAATTTTACGACGCTTGGCTTCAAAATCACGTCCAAAAAAGTGACATCGATTCGATGAAGGCGTGGGGGTTCAACTCCGTGCGCTTGCCCATGCATTACAACCTGTTTACGTTGCCCATTGAAGAGGAACCAGTGCCAGGTGAAAACACCTGGCTTGAGATTGGATTTGAGTTGACTGACAGTCTCATTTCGTGGTGCAAACAGAACGAAATTTACGTGGTGCTTGATCTTCATGCCGCCCCAGGGGGCCAAGGCTATGATGCCGCCATTTCGGATTACAATCCCGCAAATCCTTCATTGTGGCAAAGCGCAGAAAATCGCAATAAAATGGTGGCTTTGTGGAAGCGATTGGCGGAACACTATGCCGATGAAGATTGGGTCGCGGGATACGATTTGCTGAACGAGCCGAACTGGGACTTACCGGGCAACACCGCCATGCGAGCATTGTATGAGGAGGTAACGGATAGCATTCGCACGGTGGATCCGGATCACATTATTTTCATTGAAGGAAATTGGTGGGCCAATGACTTCACGGGTCTGACCCCACCGTGGGATGACAACCTGGTATACTCACCCCACAAATATTGGAGTACCAATACCGCGGAGACCATGCAGTGGGTCACAACCATGCGCAATGAGCACAATGTCCCGCTGTATTTGGGAGAGAGTGGTGAAAATTCAAATGTTTGGTTCCGTGATGCAATTCGTTTGCTGGAGGACCTCGGCATCGGCTGGGCGTGGTGGCCGTTGAAGAAGGTTGACAATATTTCGGCGATTTTGAGCATTCCCAAAACGGATAACTATCAGGCGCTGTTGAATCACTGGGGAGGCAGTGGACCAGCGCCAACGACTGAGGATGCGACGGCTGCGCTGATGGAGCTCGCGGAGAATTTGAAGACGGGAAACTGTGAGTTCAAAGAAGACGTTGTGGATGCGATGTTCCGTCAAGTTTATTCCAATGAAACACGTCCTTTCCAAGAGCCACAGTCCATACCGGGTGTCGTTTTCGCTACGGATTTCGATCTTGGGGTGGTAGGCTCGGCGTATTCGGACACCAAGACGGCGAATTACCACGTCTCCACCGGAAATTACACCGAATGGAACAGCGGGTGGGCATACCGCAATGATGGAGTGGACGTGCAACCGTGCGGAGATGTGATCAACTGCAACGGTTACAACGTGGGTTGGTTGGCTTCCGATGAGTGGATGAATTACACCGTCGATGTTGAAGTTGCCGGAGTCTACGATGTCGAGTTGCGCGTTGCTGCAGGTGCGGACGACGGAACATTCCATTTTGAGGTCAATGGAGCCGATGTGTCTCAGCCGGTTTCCGTGGCGAATTCGGGAGGCTGGGAAAGCTGGACAACCGTGGAGGTAGAAGATGTGATCCTTTACGAGGGCCAATCGACATTGTCGTTCTACATGAATCAGCCTGGATTCAATTTGAGCAGCTTTGAATTCCAGTACACCGGAATGTCACCGGCAGACGCCGACCACGAATTTGTTTCGGCTCAAACCCGAAACAACGACCAAATCGAGATGACGGTGAATAAGCCGATTCAGGCTCCCTTGGTATCCGTCCCAGGAGGTTTTGAGATTGCTGTGAATGGCGACGTCCGTTCGTTCAATTCCCTGGCGCTGAGCGCTGAAAATGACCGCATGGTTGTATTCGATATGGATCAACCACTGAAGGGAACGGATGTCATCAAAATCTCGTATTCAGGATCTGCTGTTCAAGCGGAAGACGGTGACCTCCTCGAAGCATTTCAATTGGAGGATGTGCTGAATACCTTGGACATCGTCCACGAAATCCCCGGTCGAATCGAGGCAGAATCATATTCTTATCAAATGGGCGTGGAATTGGAGGGAACATCGGATGTGGGAGGCGGACAAAACGTCGGCTACTTGGATGCGGGCGACATTCTGGAATACCAAGTCCAGGTCAGCAATTCAGGCTTTTACAATGTGGATTTTCGAACCGCATCCCTCGACGGCACTGGCGCAGTTCTCGTTCGGCTGATCCGGGAAAACGGACAAGTCATCTATGTATGCCAATCAGAATTTGAGCCCACTGGAGGATGGCAGAACTGGGCAACCACTTCGGCTACGGCCAACTTGGACACGGGCATGTACACCATGCGTGTACAAATCACGGATGCACCGTTCAATCTCAATTGGATTCAGTTTGATTATCAGGAACAGGAAGAAGAGGAAGAAGAAGAGGAAGAAGAAGAGATTTCTTACGGTTTTGCTTTCAATAATATCGTGACGTACCCGAATCCTGCAGCGGATCAGATTACCATCGCGTACGGGGTGTTCCTCAGCCAAGATTTGGCATTGTCCATTTATGATTCGAGGGGAAGGCCGGTGTATGGAAAGGTATTTGAAGAAGTATCAGTCATTGAGGAACCGTTGGATTTGAGCACGTTGTCGATGGGGCTCTACCATGTTTTTATTCAAAAAGAAAATGGTGAAATCGAAGTAGGTCGTTTCGTCAAAGCGGCGAAATAACGGACCCAATTAAACCACTTTGTACAATTCAAATCTGCAGTGTAAATTGCACACGAATTCGGGGAGTTTAATGAACTACGCACCGAATCATAGGATTCACAATCCCTTCAACTCAATAACTACCATGCATAAGAACCTGATGCGCTTTTGGCGTAACTCGCTCATGCTCATCGTTGCTACACTATGTGTAGCCATCGGAGCGCAAGCACAATCCACTGCCCTTTCCGGAAAAGTTTTAGACGGCAACTCAGAAAATGCGCTCATCGGAACAACGGTGTTGGTGAAAGGAACGACCAACGGTGTCGTTGCAGATGCAACGGGCGCCTTCTCCATCCAAGTACCTTCATTTCCGACCGAGCTCGTATTCAGCTTCATTGGTTATGAAACGCAAACGGTTACTGCGGTGGATGCGCAACCTTTGACGATTCGGCTGATGGTGGATGCAGAATTGGTCGATGAGGTGGTCGTCGTGGGCTACGGTCGACAGAAGAAGAAAGTGTCCACGGGCTCCATCTCGAAAGTTGATGCGAAAGACATCGAAGGCATTGCCGTTCCCGACGTGATTAGTGCGTTGGAAGGTCAGACCTCAGGTTTGTTGATCAATGAGTCCAGTGGACAGCCCGGTGCTGGCAAGAGCATTCTTATTCGGGGTATCAGCACAAACGGAGACAATACACCGCTTTTTGTAGTAGACGGTCTTCAGGTTGGCAACATTGATAATATCAACCCGAGCGACATCGAATCTGTCGATATTTTGAAGGATGCGGCCTCCAGTGCCATTTATGGAGCCCGCGCAGCCAACGGCGTTGTGATCATCACCACGAAGAGTGGTACAGGGAAGGATGCAGGTTCGATTACCTACTCAACAAGCTACTTGAACTCACGCCCTTGGAAATTGCCCGAAATGCTGGGCGCAGAAGATTACGTGATGTTGATCCGTGAAAAGTTCGCGAATAGCAACCAGACTGCTGGGCTGAATTCATTGGGCTTTCCGGACTTGGGAGATGCGCTCGCCAATGATACCGATTGGATGAATGAGATTTTCAATCCGGCTCAAGTGGTCAATCATCGGATCACGGCCTCGGGCAAAAACTCTTATCTATCCATCGACTATTGGAATCAGAATGGTGTCATTGGCGGGGAGAAGTCCAATTATAAGCGCTATGCATTGCGCTACAATTCAACCAAAAAAGTCAAAGGAATCTTGACGGTTGGTCAGAACCTTTACCTGAACAGGACAGACAACAATAACATTGGAACGAACAGTGCTTTTGGCGGCGTCCAATCGGACGCATTTGCGTACGACCCATTGACGCCTGTATACAGTGATGAAGGCCAATATGGTTTTGCACAATCACCATGGGTCCAAAAAGAATACATCAATCCGTTGAGCCGATTGTGGCTTATGAACGGAGATGGCAAGTCCGATCAGATTTTGGGCAATGTCTATTTGGAGGCGGAGTTGATCGAAGGACTGCGATTGAAAACGGATTTGGGCTTTGACCTCAATTGGTGGGATTACCGCAATTTCACTCCTACCTATGAATTCCATCCTGCAGCAAGCAATTTGACGAATGACGTCAGCCAAGGTTCAGGAAACTTCCAGGGCATTCAGTGGGAAAACACAGCGAATTATGTCAAGACCGTGAATGAGAAGCACAATTTTGACTTCTTGCTCGGAACGTCATACCGAGCGAATGAATTCCGTCAGGTGGGAGGCTCAACATCCAATATTCCTTTTGATTCCCAATTCAATCCGAATTTTCAATACATCGACGCGGGACAAGACACGTTGGACCTGACGTTTGGCGGCGCTTCTGTGGACTATGCGTTGATCAGTACATTCTCGCGATTGCTCTACGACTATGATGAGAAGTACCTCTTCTCTGCAACGGTCCGCCGGGATGGCTCTTCCAATTTTGGAGCGAACAACCAATTTGGTGTCTTTCCTTCCTTTTCTGCGGGTTGGGTAGCCTCCAATGAAGATTTCATGGATGGATTTGAAGATGTCAGCTTTTTGAAGGTGCGGGCTTCTTGGGGAGTGAACGGATCCGATCGCATTGCTCCCCTGAGTTATGTGTCACGGGTTGAAAATGTGTTTACCTACGCTTTTGGAGCGGAGGAGCAAACACTCAACACAGGTTCTGCATTGGCTACGCCACCGAACAAAGACGTGAAGTGGGAGGAGAGCGAACAAATTGACATCGGAATTGAGCTGGGTTTGTTTGATGATAAGCTTACCGTTGAAGCCGATGTTTACCGAAAGACCACGAAGGATTTGCTAATGGCACAGTTGATTCCGGGCTATATCGGTGCAACGAACAACCCGATTTCGAACTTGGGTGAGATTCGAAACCAGGGAATCGAGCTGTCCCTTACACACCGCGCATCCGTTTACGAAGTAGATTTCTCCACAACATTGAACTACACGCACTTCACGAATGAAGTCATCAATGTAGCAGGGGAAACAGGGTTTCTCAATGGTTGGGGCTGGCCGGTTCGAAACACGGCGATTACGCGCATGAGCGAAGGCTATGCAGTTGGTCATTTCATTGGCTACCAAAGCGATGGGATTTTCCAGAGTCAATCGGAAGTTTTCTCCCACATCAATTCAGAAGGGGAAGTGCTCCAGCCCAATGCAGCGCCAGGGGATATCAAGTTTTTGGATTCAAATGGTGACGGAGTCATTGATTCAGACGACATCACAGATATAGGCAATCCTTGGCCGAAGCACATCTTTGGATTGAGTTCCAACATCGATTACAAAGACTTTTATATCAGCGCTGTTTTCAATGCGCAAATTGGACATGATATTTTCCGGACCTACGAGCGATCGGATGTCACGTTCTCAAACTACCAAAGTTTTTGGATGGACCGCTGGACACCGGGCGCTCCAAGTGAGGTGTTGCCACGTCTAACTTCTACCGACCCCAATAACAACCAGCGCCCTTCAGATTTCTATGTCGAAAAAGGCAATTTCTTGCGCTTACGCAATCTTCAAATCGGTTGGAACTTGCCAAAGCGCTGGATTGACAAGGCGCAGATGCAAGAAGTGAAGGTTTACTTCACGGCGAATAACCTGCTTACCATCACCAACTACCGAGGTTTCGATCCGGATATTGGAACGAGCGGGTGGATCTTGGATACAGGAATTGATAAAGGTTTTTATCCAAATAACCGTTCCATTGGAGCGGGCATTAACGTAACCCTCTAAAGCACAGAATCATGAATACGACATTCCGCAACCTTCTCATTCTTGCTGGTTTTACAATGGTGTTTGCTGCATGCAACAAAGACCGATTGCAGGTGGATCCTGTGAACCAGTTCCTCTCCAATAACTATTACCAGACCGAGGAACAAGTTTCGAATGCCCTCATTGGTGCCTACGATCCCGTCGGTTGGTCCATGGCATTTGGCCAATGGATTTCCCCGACCATGTTTGGTGAAATTCGTTCAGACAATGCCAACGCAGGCGGAGATCCTTCCGATAATGATCAGCCCGGGTGGCAAGAGTTTGATGATTTTAGAAACACGAACATCAATACCGTTACACATCCCATTTACCGCCGAAGCTACATCGGTATTGGCCGCGTGAATGCGTTGTTGGAGTTGACGGAGCTTTCGACCCCAGCTGTGGAAGTGTACAAAGCAGAGGCGCTTTTTCTTCGCGCTTACTATCACTTTGAATTGTTCCGTCATTTCGGTCCAATTCCCTTGGTAACGACAACACTCACGCCAAATGCGCTGGATTTGAGTCGCAATACACTGTCGGAGGTCATGCAGCAAATTGTGCAAGATTGCGAAGATGCTGCGGCAGTTCTTCCAACGAGTGCTCCTTCCGGTCAAGAAGGACGAGCGACGCGCGGTGCGGCCCTGGCGCTCATGGGAAAGGCATACCTCTACTGGGCAGATTTGAAAGGAGATGATGTCATGATGTTTGACCAGGCAGCATCCGCACTTCAACAAGTTGTGGATTTGGGAGTTTATGAATTGGAAGATGAGATGGAGCGTTTGTACCAGTTGGGCGTCCGCAATACCACTGAATCCGTATTCGAAATTCAGCACAACCCACTTTACTCGAGCGACTGGGGATGGAGCGAAGGAGTTGATGGCAATGCAATGATCCAATTGTGTGGCATTCGAGGATTGTGTTCGGAACATCCAGCGTATGAAGCAGGGTGGGGCTTTATGGCCGTAACCGAGGGCCTTTGGAATCACTTCTTGGACGATGATCAGTACCGTCGTGACGTTGCGATTATTTCAGAGGATGAGTTGGCCCAAGACCTTGCGGATGCAGGATTGAGTTGCGACCCCATCATTGACATGACACAGAATAACCCGCAAGATTTCACCGGTTACTGGCAGCAGAAATATGCCAATTACAAATCCTTCGCCGGCATGAATGTCAACGGTGGCAATGAGCATTTGACCAAATCGCTGAATGCACACGCGCTGCGCTACGCCGATGTTCTTTTGATGCTTGCAGAGTCACTGCACCGAGGATCCGGTGATGACGGTTCAGCCATGTCGTACATCGACATCGTTCGTGAGCGGGCAGCGGGACCTGGTGACAATACCGGCAACTTCCGAACGGCTTCTGATGTGATGGCGGCTGAAGGTTGGGGCTTACAAGAACTCATTTGGTACGAACGTCGGGCCGAATTCGCATGCGAAGGGGATCGTTGGTTCGACCTCGTTCGATCGGGTCGTGCCGACGCGAGTCTGTTTGTTGGCGATGGAGATAAAGAAGGGAACTTCAATGAGGAACACTTGTGGTTGCCCATTGCCCTGGAGGAAACAGTCCTCGCTACGAACCTCACGACTTATCCAGAAGCGTCACTGTTCAATTGAACCGTGGGGCAAGTAAAACATTAGAATCATTCAATCAACCCAAATCAATAATTCATTTCAGATGAACAAGACCTTAAGAGTTCTTAGCGTCCTATTCTTGTCAAGCTTGGTAATCGCCGCTTGCAACAAGGATGACGACAATCCGGAGCCAGCAGATGTAATTGCGAGCTTCCAATATGAAATCAGTGCGGACAACTGGTCCGATGTTGTCTTCACCAACTATTCACAAAATGCGTCAACCTACGCATGGGATTTCGGTGACGGAAACACAAGCACAGAAGAAGGGCCGACCCATTCATACGCAGCGGGTGGCACGTACGAGGTAATGCTCACCGCAACAGGTGAAGCAGGGACAGCCTCGAAATCAGAAACGATCAATGTGGTCAATCCGAACACTGCGCAGCAATTCCTCACAGGAACGGACGGCAAGGTGTGGTACCTCGATCGGGAGGAAATTGCGTTGGGCATTGGCCCTGGAATTGGTGATGTGTCGTGGTGGTCATTCGGCGGTGTAACCCCATTGGGTGAGCGTCCATGCATTTTGGACGATTCGTTTACGTTCAACCCCGATGGAACGTGGGAGAAGAACACCGAAGGGACCGTGTTCGTTGATTCTGACGCCAACGGCGGATGGTTGGGCAAATCGACCGAGAGCTGCCATACCGAGGATGAGCCAGGTCTTTTTGTTGGACCAAATGGCGAAGACCTCAGTGCATGGGCGAATGGAGGTGAGTATACCTTCAGCTTCAATAGCGCGCAGAATACCTTCGTCATCGAGGGATTCGGAGCATACATTGGATTGCCAAATAAGACGGAAAATGGCGATAGCTACTTGCCAACGGCAACTCGAACGTACACCATCTTCAACATGGAAGAGGGCGAAATCGCGGACAAGATGGATGTTGCGATTGTGAACTTGACAGACGGATCAGCATGGAACTTCTACCTGAAGAGTTACCACAACCCGGCTGACATTCCGCCGATTCCCGTTTCTTCTCCAATCGCTGGTTTCTCATTCGTAAAGGATGGCAACACGGTGACCTTCACGAATACCTCTTCGAATTCAACTTCGTACGAGTGGAACTTTGGTGACGGTGGGTTCAGCACGGAAGAAAACCCGGTATATACCTACTCAGCAGATGGAGATTACACAGTGACTTTGACGGCAATGGATGACGATATGCTGAGCGATCAAACGTCACAAGTCGTGTCCATCAGCTCTGCTGTCTTTACGGCAGCCGATTTGTCTAGTGCAGAGGGAAAAACATGGAGACTCGATGGCGAGAGTTCATACTATGTTGGTCCTGGTCAGGGCAGCAGCGAATGGTGGGGCGGCATTGACGCCGCTGGTGTCATTGAGCGCGCTTGCCAATTGGATGATGCATTCATCTTCTTCGATGATGGCACATTCGAAATCGCAACCCAAGGTCAAGTATGGGCTGAAAGCTACATGGGCGGCGCCAACGAATGTTTGGATGATGCGGCACTCGCAGCACCATTCGATGTGTTCGGTTCAGGAGTGCATTCATTCACAGCGACGGACACTGAAATCACAGTGGACGGACTCGGGGCATGGATTGGTTTCAACAAGGCGTACAACGGCGGTGAGTTGAACAACGAAGGCACTGGCACACCGGCTTCTTCCATCACCTACGAAGTCTTCGAATACAGCAACAATGACGGAATTGAGCGTGTGACTGTAACGGTTGACTACGGTGAATTCCCAGGTGAAGCGTATTGGACGATGCGCATGATCGCGGAATAAGCATTTATAGCATTCTGAATGAAAGGGAATCGGTCATGGACCGGTTCCCTTTTTTGATTGCTATCCCGCAGCTTAAGCCTCGATCCATGAATTGCGCATCAATCACAGATGGAAACCAATGCGAGTTGGTTTTCGGTCCGCGCGACGGATTTCGTGCCTTGAATTACAATTTCCTACGGTTGGCTGGCTGTCATGATTGCGCGCGCACGCTGGATGATGTAGAACATCTCCGCGCCAATCTCCTTGGATCGTTCTTGATAGATGCGGGACTCTTGTTCCGTTCCATCGCTGATTTTCGGGTCCTCGTAGGGCAGCGAAAAGCGCGCAACTGCGCCAGAAACGATCGGGCAAGCTTCATTGGCCTCATTGCAGACCAGGATGGCCGCAAATCCACTTTGAGGATTCGACGGGTGGGAATACCGCTTGCTAAACACATCGAAAGGTGGCTGCCCAGATTGAAGTTGGATGCGATAAATGGGGTTTTCCCGATCGGTGTTTTGGCTCAGCTCGACCCCCTGTGAACGGAGTGCTTCAGCAGCACTGGGATAGAATGCCGTGCCTTCTGTGCCACCGCTCCATGTCCGTAGATTATCGAATTCGTAATGCCAAGCTGCTGCCTGAAGCCACACCTGACCCAAATGGCTCCGTCGACTGTTGTGGGTGCAGATGACCGTAATGTATGTGGGCTCAGTCAATGGCCGACCTGAAATCCAATGGGCCAATTGATCGAGAGTGGCAAGCCTCTCCTTTCGAATGTTCCCAGGTACGAGCATGCTGCGCTCCTGAAGTTCCTGGATTGTTTGCTGAAGTGGTTTCATGATTTTCGGATGGGGCAATCTTGGATGTGAGCGCCCGGAAGGTAACCTGTGCTGACCAAAAATTCACGTGTGATTTCACCTCCGGTGAATTTGAACGTTTGTTTGAACAGTAGCACCCATTGCGATAGTTCCATCATTCCTTGTATCGCAAGCCACTGTTTGAATGAACCGAATTCGATCTGGAGCCTTTGTATCTGCTTTGCATTGTGGATCACTGCGGCAATCTTCAAGCGGTTCCGGACAATGCCAGAATTGTTGAGCAATCGTGCAACCTCTGTTTCACCATAGGCGGCAATGCGCGCAATGTTATACCCATCATAAGCTTCTTTGAAGTTGGCCTGCTTCTTCAAAATTGTCGTCCAAGAGAGGCCGGCTTGGTTGATTTCCAAAATCAACCGACCAAACAATTCATCATCGGATTCAACCGGGAATCCGTATTGCGTGTCGTGGTAATGCCGGTGGACATTATCCTCCGGCAGTGCGGCGACATAGGCACAATAAGATTGATAAACTGCGTCATCATCAGCCATCGAATCGGAGCTTTTTAATCAGCATTCCTGGCCAAACGCCCCTAAGAATTGAAGCAGGTCTGCTGTGGTTACGATGCCATCTTGGTTGATGTCTTCCGGACAAGCGTCTACGCAATCCCCAAACAAACAGGAGCCGTCATCCCAGTTGGCGTCCGCATCAAAATTGGTCGCATCGGAATACATGCAACCCCCACCGGGTGTCTCGGGATTCAATGGACAATGTTCGGGTGGGAACAAGCATGATCCGTCTTCAAAAGCAGCGTTGGGGTCGTAATTGCAGGCATAAGTATACGTACACCCTCCGTATTCAATGATCGGACAGGCTAGCATGCAATCATCCATGGAATCGTACAATGCCTCAGCGTAATTGATAGCCCCTACTTGCGCACCGCAGCCGCTGATGGAAGAGCAATTGCCGTTGATGATGCCAACGCCCATGACCATATCACAAAATCCGAAGTCAACCCCGGCCAAATCCGTGCAGGGTTCCACATCGATTAGATTGGGTTGAATGGTTAACGTTGCCGTCTGGCTGACGCTGTTTCCGCATCCGTCAGTGGCCATGAATGATACGGTCACAAGAAGGGTTTCCTCGCATGTAACCCAAGGGATGGCGTCAAAATCATTGCTCCAAGTCACCGTATTGCATGCATCTTCGGCTGTGGCACCTGCAAACGAGTCAGCCCAATCAAACATGGTTGCTTCAGCTTCCATCGGATCTGAGCAGCCGATGGTCATGTCCATGGGTGGGTCGATGATGACGGGCGGTGTGGTATCCACGACTTCGATTTGTTGGGTATCCGAGGTAGAATTTCCGGAGGGATCGGTGGCTGTGAACGTGCGAATGTAACTCACGGTGCCAGCGCACGGTCCAGAAATGGATTGCGTGGATTCGGTTAATTCTACCGATCCACTATTGTCACTGGCAGTTGCCGCTTCAAATTCGAATGAGTCGCCGCACTCAACGACCAAGTTATCCGGTACGTTGAGGGAAGGCGGAATGTTGTCGCCATTTGAACAGGGACCCGATGTCCAGGAAGTCACTCCATCAATCACCTGGGCCAAACATGAATTGTCATAGGTCACGTTATTGCAGCCACATACCGGTGCGTAGATGAACGGGCAAAATGCAGTGGGGTCGATTAAACTCGGATCGATGCAATCTTCTTGCGCGGCCAATCCTTGCGCGGAAATCACCAAAATGACGAAAGCAATGGTCACCCGAAACGGCGAGGATGAAAAGTGAGTCATGGTTTGATTTTTCTCGAATTTAAGCAAAATCAAATCGAGCATGGCCAAGGACTTGTGAAAAACGCAAACCATTTGCCCCGCAATTCCGTGCTAACTTTCCCCCATGCGAAAGAAAGTTTTACTGCTGGGTTCAGGTGAGCTCGGGAAGGAATTGGTGATTGCCTTTCAACGATTGGGCCAATATGTGGTCGCGGTCGATGCATATGCTGATGCGCCGGCGATGCAGGTGGCACAGGAATGCGAGGTGATCAATATGCTCGACGGCGATGCCCTGGATACCGTTGTCGCGAAACACCGCCCTGATATCGTCGTGCCTGAAGTGGAGTCGATTCGCACCGAACGGTTCTACGATTATGAAGCCCGTGGAATTCAGGTGGTGCCATCGGCCCGTGCCGCAAACTATACGATGAACCGCCGGGCGATCCGAGATCTGGCCGCACAAGATTTGGGGCTAAAAACAGCTCCGTACCGATATGCCACGTCATTTGAAACGCTCAAAGAAGGAACAGAAGCAGTGGGCATGCCGTGTGTTGTCAAACCGTTGATGTCGAGTTCTGGGAAAGGCCAATCGGTCATTCGCTCAATGGATGACGTCGAAAAAGCTTGGCAGTTTGCCCTTGAGGGATCTCGGGGCGATTTGGCAGAGGTCATTGTAGAATCATTCATTGAATTCGATTACGAGATCACTTTGCTGACTTTGACTCAGGACAATGGAGAAACCTTGTTTTGCCCGCCGATTGGCCATCGGCAAGAACGAGGAGATTACCAAGAGAGCTGGCAGCCGGCGGCAATGGAACCATCTGCACTGGGCACGGCCCAGGAAATGGCCGCTGTGGTAACGGATGCACTGGGAGGCAGCGGCATTTGGGGTGTTGAGTTTTTTGTCAAACGGGCGAATGAGGAGGAGCCCGCAACGGTCTATTTCTCAGAGCTTTCTCCCCGACCGCATGACACGGGTATGGTAACCTTGGGGCGTACCCAAAATTTTTCCGAATTTGAATTGCACGCCCGTGCAATCCTGGGTTTGCCGGTGCCGGCGATCGAGCACCAACGGAATGGCGCCAGTGCGGTCGTGCTTGCGCCTGTAGATGCGCAGTCGGATGAACGGGCGGAGAACCAGCCCCATTTTACAGGCCTTTCCAAAGCTGCGGCTATTACCGGCACGGATTTTCGCATTTTCGGTAAGCCAACCCTTCGGCCCTACCGACGCATGGCGGTTGCGCTGGCCTTTGACCAAAAGGACTGTGATGTCATGGAGTTGGTGGACAAGGCCAAGGAGGTGGCGGCGATGATCCAAGTCAAGGGGTGATGGGCACTACTCAATCATCTTTTTACTTTCGAGTCTTCCCTACAACTGATTTGAATTAACCAGCAAATGCCACCTAAAAATCATTCCTTGATTGAAGGCAAACATTCTGCGGATGCTTCTGTTTTTAACGACATGAAGGACATGAGTGGAAAGCCACAGCCGGAACCCCAATCCCATTTACGAGCAGAGGCTCAGGGTTTTCTTGATTCCATGGCGTCTGACAAGAATGCGCATCAAGCGTTGGACAGAGTCGGAGGGATGGAATCACGCCTTCGTGCAATTTCCGACGAAATTGAGCAATCTGGGACATACACGCACACCGCAGAGGAGCTCCAATTCGGTGCCCGTCTGGCCTGGCGTAACAGCAATCGATGCATTGGTCGCCACCTTTGGCGCTCCCTTGAAGTGCGCGATTTGCGCACATTGCACACTGAAGATGATGCCACAGATGCCATCACAGGTGCGCTGAAAAGGCACCTCAAGGATGCCTTCAATGGCGGCCGCATCAAAAGCATCATCAGTGTTTTCGCTCCGCGCCGCCCGGGGAGTGCGGATGCCGTTCGCATTGCCAATCACCAATTGACGCGGTACGCGGGATTTCGATTGGACGATGGCCGGGTACTCGGTGACCCGGATTCCCTTGCATTGACCGATGCATGCCTGGCGCAAGGATGGAAGCCCTCGACTCAAACTCCTTTTACCCCGCTGCCCTGGCAATTCATCCTTGAAGGCCAACGAACGCGGATTCAAGAAGTATTCAAGGAACAGCCTGACTTGTTTCAAGAAGTGCATTTGACCCATCCCGAAATGTCCAGTTTTGACGCATTGAACTTGAAGTGGTACGCCGTGCCGTTACTGGCCGATATGGCCATGAAGATTGGGGGCATTGTTTATCCTTTTGCGCCGTTTAATGGTTATTACATGGGAACCGAGATTGGTGCGCGCAACCTCGCGGACCAGCACCGTTACAACGTTTTGCCGAGTGTCGCGAAAGTGATGGGGCTTGATGATTCATCCAACCGTACGTTGTGGAGAGACCGGGCGTTGGTGGAGCTGAACCGTGCCGTTTTGCATAGTTTTGATCAAGCCGGGGTTACCGTTGGCGATCACCATGCCTTGGGCGAGCAATTTGAAGCATTTTGCAAGGCGGAAGAGCGCAAAGACAGGGATGTGAAAGGGGATTGGTCTTGGCTTTCGCCTCCAATTTCGGCATCGCAGACCCCACAATTCCACCGCGAGTTTGACAATGAAGTGGTCCAGCACACCAACTTCTTTTACCAGCATTCGAATCCCAAACCCACGGAAAAAAGCAGCGGTTGCCCATTTCATTTGTAGTTTTGAATGCGTCCATTTCCACCAACTGCTTCCATTTCATGCTCATTGTACTTGCTGCTTTAGCCGCCGTTCTTGCTGGCGTCGCGTGTTTTCTCCTACTCGGTATGCGCAATAAGCTCGGAGGTGGCGAAGGCCATTCGGATGAGAATTTAAAGGCTTTGTCCGAATCGATGCGGGATGAATTTGCGCGAAATCGAAAAGAATCAGCGGAGCAGGCTCAAGCGCAACGGGAAGAACAGCGAAAACTTCAGGAGGCTTTTGAAAAAAAGATGGAAGAGAATTCCAAAGAGCAATCTGCCACCTTGCGCCTCCAGTTTGGTGATTTGGTGAAACAACTGGAGTCGCAGAACAAACAATCCTTGGAGGCGCTCAAAGACGTGAGGGGTGCGGTTGAAAAACAGCTGAAAGACATCCGAGAGGACAATGGAAAGCGCTTGGAAGAAATGCGCAAGACGGTCGACGAAAAGCTGCAAGACACACTCGAGAAACGCTTGGGCGAAAGTTTCAAAATCGTCAGTGAGAGGCTAGAACTGGTGCACAAAGGACTCGGGGAAATGCAAAACCTGGCGAGCGGGGTGGGTGATTTGAAAAAGGTCCTGACCAATGTGAAAACCAAAGGGATTCTTGGGGAGTATCAATTGGCAAACATCATCGAACAGCTTTTGCCTTTGGAGCAGTACGAGGAAAACATCGCCACACGCCCGGGCAGCAGTGAGCGTGTGGAGTTTGCCATTCGTATGCCAGGCAATTCAGACGATGATAGCGTCTGGCTGCCCATCGATTCCAAGTTTCCGTTGCAGGGATATGAAAACTTGTTGGATGCCCGTGAGGCTGGAGATTTGGAAGGGATTGCCGCAGCAGAGAAGGCCCTGACATCGACCATTGAGAAGTTCGCGAAGGACATTTCAGAGAAGTACATTGAATCGCCGCATACAACAGATTTCGGCATCATGTTCTTGCCCATCGAGAGCCTGTACGCTGAGGTCCTACGACATCCTGGGTTGTTTGAAACGCTGCAGCGTAAGCACCGCATCACCATCACGGGACCGACCACGATGTCTGCGCTTCTCAATAGTTTGCAAATGGGTTTCCGTACACTGGCCGTGACCAAACGAAGCAGCGAGGTTTGGAAAATTTTGGAAGCGGTGAAGACGGAGTTCGGGAAGTTTTCGAGCAAGCTCGAGCTCGTCGACAAGCAGCTCTCCACCGCCAAGCGTTCCCTGGAGGATTTGCGCAATACCCGCACCAACGTCATGGAGAGTAAGCTCCGCAAGGTGGGGACGCTGGATCACGATGAGAGTGATCGACTGTTGGACTTGCCTTCAGAAGAGGATCCCGCCGGTTCGCCGGAATGAGGGTTAAAGAATTGAAGCGGGCACCATTCCCCTCGTCCACGTTTTGAGGCGTTTCCAAGCAGTTGCTTCTGAATCAGGATTGAAGCGTGCAGTCGTCTGCCACGCGTTCGCTGGCGAAAGTTCCTCGACCATCAATGCCTCTACCTGAAGCGCCATCGCTGCTGAGGTCATGATGGCAATGCATTCCGTGTTGAGATTGGCACTTCTCGGATCCAAATTGAAGGTGCCGATCACCGTTGTGCGGTGGTCGACCACCATGGATTTTGCGTGCAGTCCAAACGTCGGCATATAGTCGAGTTCTTTTTGTTTTTCAGCGGTAATCAATCGTTTTCGAATCGCGGCATCCGGCCGGTATTCATACACGTGCACGCCAGCTGCAAGCAATTCGGAGCGGATGCGCTGGTAACCATTGAAAGCTTCCAGGTTGTCGGTGGAGCTTAAGCTGTTCGTGAGGATTGTGACGTCTACGCCCCGCTCCACTGCTGCCTGAAACAAGTCCAGGCCCATTTCTGTGAGCACGAGGTATGGGCTTTGGATCATTACGGATTCCTTCGCTTGCTGCACCAACTGCAGAAGCGCATCCGTGCTCTTGCCTCCACCTGTAAAGCCTGGGGATTCATTTTTTCCAGGCACATCGGAGACAAAGGAAAACTCCTCCACTGCATGCAGTTTTCCTGCGGCTTGCAGCCGTGGAATGGCTTCCGGTATGCCGTTGATGAGTGCTCGAATTTCGGGCCAGAAATTTTCGGTATCGCAAGCGTAAGCATGGATGCGTCGGTACAATTCATCGTTGCCCTGGGAATCCGATTCGTCGTGGCCAGTGATGGTCATCGCCAATGGGTGCTCCCAAAATGAATCGAATGATTGTTGGATGCTGTCCGCACCTACTCCAATGAGCATCACATCGCGATCCCGAAAATTGTATTCTTGGTCGTAATCGAAATATTCATCAGCAATGTTGCGTCCACCCGTAATGGCGACGCTTCCGTCTGCAATGAATGTTTTGTTGTGCATTCGCTGATTGAATCCCTTGAAATCAGTCGCGGCATGGAGGGCTTGCTGAAACCCATTTTTACCGGGATTGGCGTTGTAAATACGGATCTCGAGATTGGGGTGAGCATTCAATGCAAGAACATCGGATTCCGCCACATCGAGCATGATATCGTCCACAAGCATTCGGATTTTTACACCTCGATCCGCAGCACGCAAGAGGTAGTCGAGCGCAATGATACCGACGTTGTCCAAGGAGAAAATAAAGTACTGAATATCAATTGTTTTCTGGCTGTTTTGGCTCAGCCAAGCCCGAGTGAAAATCGCTTCTTCCCCTTCTTCGAGCACGTAGGCGTAGGTTTTGGTAGAATCGGTGATTCCCGCAGCAGTTGCCTGATCAGCTATCGAAGAAGATGGTCGCGATTCGATGGAGGGGCACGGAGTTGTGGTAGCAGCGTATCCAGCCAATTCGTTCGTGAGTTCGTCTGGAGAACAGCAGACGAAAATGAGGGGAGCAAAAAGGCAAATTAGAGGGAGGAGTTGGCGCATTGGGCCAAGGTACACTGGATAGTGTTTCTTTTCTCTCGTGTACATTTATCCCATGATCAAAGTGCAGCGGTTTGCGAAAGGGGAGATATTGCAGGAGGCGGGACAGCAGCGCTTGAGTGTTTATAGCGTCCACAAAGGATTGTTGCGATCGTATTTCAGAGATACCAACGGTAAGATTCATAATTTCATGTTCGCCTCAGAGGGCTGGATATGTGGCGATTTGGAGGCAATCGGTTTAGATATCGAGTGTACGTTGACGATTGAAGCCATCGAGGACTGTGAGGTCGAGGTGTTGCCGCCAATGTTTCCTTCTCAGAACAATCCTCAGGAGGAGTTCGAAAAGATGTTTCGCCGAGCAGGGACATTGCAGCGCAGGGTTTTGATGATGATGAGTACGTCAGCATTGGAACGTTATGAGCATTTTTTGGAGTTGTATCCAGACCTCTCTTCGCGTTTGTCGCAGCGTCACATTGCGTCCTATTTGGGCATCACTCCGCAAGCGCTGAGTAAGTTGAGAGCGCAGCGGGTGGGAAAGTTTTATGGAAGTTAATGCAGGCGAACGCGCGAGGAAAAGAGATGGGGGAGATTTAGGCCTCATAAACTTTTCAAATCATGAAACATTATTCATTCGCGCTGGCAACAGCGATGTTCTTATCCCAGCCCCTATTCTCGCTCGCACAAAACGCCACGATTGATGCCGAATCCTCAACCGTGGAGTGGGGAGCAGGCAAAATTGTCGGAGGCGATCACAACGGTACAATCGCCATCCAAAAAGGCAGCCTTGTCCTCGAGGACGATCAAATCAAATCAGGTTCAGTGGCATTGGATATGACATCCATGGCCAATACGGACTTGAGCCCAGAGTACGGTGCCAAATTGATGGGGCACCTCAAATCACCCGATTTCTTCGATGTTGCAGCCCACCCGATGGCAACACTTGTCATCAATGAAGGATCAACATTCAAAAAGAACAAAGCGACTGTCAAAGCCAGTGCCACCATCAAAGGCATTACCAAGCCGCTCGAATTTGAAGTGACTCGCGAAGGCAGCGCTTATGAAGCAACCATCGAGATCGATCGCAGTCAATTTGATGTGCGCTATGGATCAAACTCCTTTTTCGATAACCTCGGAGATCAGGCGATTCGCGACATTTTTGTCATGACCGTTCACCTTGAAGTCAAGTGATCCATGTCTGACAATCAATCCAATGGACTCGGCTCAAAAGCACAAGGTCCAGCGATCAAAACATTGACCCCGGGCACCACCTATGCGTGGTGCTCGTGCGGCCAATCGACCAACCAGCCTTGGTGCAACGGTGCTCATCGTGGAACGGACAAGCAGCCAGTTGTATTCAAGGCAGAATCAGAAAAGCCCGTGGCACTTTGCAGTTGCAAGAAAACTAAGAATCCGCCTTACTGCGACGGATCGCACGCGAGCTGAAGAGGGAGATACTTAGCTCAGGTTGCGGACCACCTTGTAGGTGGGGTCATCGAAGTGATTGATTTCGATGATGGACTCCGCTTTGTCGATGAGTGCGCGGCAATCTTCACTCAGGTAGCGGATGTGGACGGTTTTTCCCACCTCGGCATAACGCGATGTCAATTTGTTGAGCGCTTCAATGGCAGACATATCGACGACACGGCTTTCTTTGAAATCCAAAACCACATGTTCCGGATCGTCTTGAATGTCGAATTTCTCAGAAAAGACCGTGGTCGATCCAAAAAACAGCGGGCCATACAGCTCGTAATGCTTCCAACCCTTTTCGTCGGTGCGTTTGCGAGCACGAATGCGGACGGCGTTGTCCCAGGCAAAAACCAGGGCTGCCACCACCACACCGATGAAGACGGCGAGGGCGAGGTTGTGCATGAATGCGGTGATGAGGGTCACGAGGATCATGATGAACACATCAGAGGTAGGCATGCGACGAAACGTGCGCAACGAGGCCCACTCAAACGTTCCAATGGCCACCATAATCATGAGCCCAGTGAGAGCAGCCATGGGTAGCTTTTCAATGAGCGGAGCGCCAAATAAAATGAAGAAGAGGAGCATGACTGATGCTACAATTCCACTGAGTCGGGCACGTGCTCCGGAGCTCACATTGATGAGGCTTTGACCAATCATGGCGCATCCTCCCATTCCACTGAATAAACCACTCAGAATGTTAGCGGCTCCTTGCGCGACGCACTCGCGATTTCCGCGGCCGCGTGTGCCTGTGATTTCATCCAAGATGTTCAAGGTCAATAAGCTTTCAATCAAACCAACTCCAGCTACGATTGCGGCGTAGGGGAAAATAATGGTCAGCGTTTCCAACGTGAATGGCACAATTGGAATGTGAAACGGAGGGAAACCACCTTCGATGGATGCCATGTCACCAACCGTTTTGGTGTCGAGTCCCAACGCAGCTACGAGTCCGAATACCACGATAATAGCCGTTAATCCAGCGGGTACTTTTTTGGTCAGCTTGGGCAGGAAAGCGATGATGGCCATGGAGAGCAGCGTGAGTCCAACGAAAATGCCCAATGATCCCCCTGTCAGCCATTCTCCGCCGTCGTCTTTGAACTGATCGAGTTGGCTTCCACCGATGATGATGGCGAGGCCGTTTACAAAACCGAAAATTACGGGCTGCGGAACCAGTCGCATCAGTTTCCCCAGTTTCAGGAAGCCTGCAACGAGTTGCAGGATGCCCGCCAAAATTACCGTTGCAAAGATGTATTCGGGGCCTTCGATCGCGGCCAAAGACGCAATGACTACTGCAATGGCTCCTGTGGCACCGCTGATCATTCCGGGTCGTCCGCCCAAAACGCTTGCCACCAGGCCGACCACAAATGCAGCATAAAGCCCCGTCAAGGGACTCAGGCCAGCAATGAGCGCAAAGGCGACGGCTTCGGGAATGAGCGCCATGGCCACCGTTAATCCACTCAACACTTCGAGTCGATAATCAACGGTTTGGCGAAAGTCAAAAAGGGCGAGTCTCATGGGCGATGATTGCGTCGGAATAAAGCGTCAGAAAAAGGCGCAAAGATACCCGTTGAGTCCCTTCGAATGACCCGCATAAAAAGCAGCTAAAATGATTCGATAGGCCCGCGCTTAAAGCGGACGGCAGATGTGCTGGCTGAGTTGCCGAGAACCATCTTGAATGCGGACAAGGGAACAGGAGCTGCGCCAGACGCTCCAAGGAATGTCGATTTGATTCATTCCTTCGAGTTCATTTATGAGTCTGCCATCCATGCCAAAGAGTGCCACGGTGAAGCGTTTTCCAGCGCGCTCGGGGGTGATGGTCAACCCTGCCGATGTGGTCTTAATTTCCCACGCATCGGGTGCAGTTGGAGATTCGATGCTCGAAATTGTCACCGGTTCGACGAAAACACCGTCGATGAAGTAAAAGGCACCGTATGTGCTGACAGCGCCGGTTGTAGCAGGATTAGCCTCGAGCACGGTTTCTGCATCGGTTTGAAAGTTGCCGATGGTGATGTGGTCGTAAGCAGCATCGGCAATCACCGTATCTGAAATCAAAGTCCAGCGGATGTAATCGCCCAAGACTTCCTCGGAGACGACTTGAGGAGATGCTGCGAGGACGCCGTCGCTGTTGGCAGCAATCGCCCCTTCGCTCAAACAGGCGCCAAGGCCATTGGATCCGAATTCAATGAAATCAGCGAGCGAGGCATAAAATCCAATTTTGTAGGCTTGCCCCGGAATGAGCGGCGAGGAGAGCGGCGACTGGATGTAATGCCGTTGGTTGAAATCGGGAATCGTGTACGCATAAATACCGGCCATGGATTCACCATCCAAGGGCATCTGTGAGCCTTTGATGCCAATGGGGCCGGGGTAGGTGCTTGTAGGCTGGGCATTCCAGCAATCGGAGTTGACGTTGGTAAAGAACAACTGGGGAGTGCCCTGCGTGGGGCTTGTCCAATCGATCAGGTTGTTTCCGAAGTCGTTTGCGCCCATGATTCCACAGAATGATTCATCGCCGCTCTCAAAGCCGGGGTCACTTAGGAGGTTTTGCGCTTGAGATTGGCCGGCGACGAAACAGACAATGGCCGCTAAAAAGGAAAAGGATCGGAGGGACATATCTTGGCTATTCATGGCGTGATAGTTCGAATTCAAGGCGCGGCAAGTCTACAATCTTTCTTCCTCCTCTTGACATCGATTAAGTGATTTAACAGGGTCTGGCTCTGTTCCGCCGGTCACAGAGCTTTCGAGCATGCCAATGCCAGTGCCGTCATCCGGAGAGGAGTTGATGCCGACGCTCATTCCGCAGGGCTGAGTCACAACGCATTCACAGTCTTGCGAAACGAACCCAGTTTCCATTACGCCAATCAGCTCCTGAAGACAAGAATCACCCACATTCAACTGCAGCAGTTCACAATCGTAGGAAAGGACAACGACAATGGTGTCATGCTCACCTCCTTCCAAAATGATGAGCTCATCGATGTCTTCCTTTTGACATGCCAACAAGGCAGCGGAAAGCGCTACAACACCACAAAAGGCTCCAAAAAATGAGTGCCGGTAATTGCTATTCCTCATGCGGTTAAAAATCAAATAGGATTCGAAGTGAATATGAAGAAATCCCGCAGGCACTGGGCCTGCGGGATTTTAACCCAAAGCAGAAATGAGTTAGAATGCTGCCTTTTCCAGGCATTATCGAATCACGACTTTCTCTGTGCGAATGGAGCCGTTCTGTCGAACCTGGCAGAGGTACAAGCCAGGCGCCAAGTGAGCAACATTGATGCTATGCGCGTTGTTGGTCTCTCCGCGGTTTCGAGTTGTTTGTACAACCACTGATCCATCCATTGAGAGCATGGTGATTTCTACCAGACCGGTAGAAGATGCTTCCCAATTCAGGACGAATGAACCGTTGATCACCGGGTTTGGCATGACGTTGAAGCCAAGTTCATTTGCCGGTTGTTCGTCAATGCCATTGACAACACCATCTTCGCCATTCATGATCGTGATGCTGAATCCGTCCATGAATCCATTGATCCAACCCAGCGAATCGATTTCGAGCAGTTGG
>Ga0209335_10000974_pt1 | contig 34153 bp, 23 predicted proteins | sample COG_09_FD_184753 | JGI IMG/M metagenome (GOLD analysis project Ga0209335, IMG submission 184753) | Pelagic Microbial community sample from North Sea - COGITO 998_met_09 (SPAdes) (version 2) | ecosystem: Environmental > Aquatic > Marine > Neritic zone/Coastal water | place: Helgoland, sampling...
GTCCGGCTCCAATTACAGCAAAATCATACTTCACAATTATTCTTCTCCTTCAATGGTTGATGGGTCTTCACCCGGATGGTTTTCTAAATGGTTTACAAAAGTTTGCAGGAACCGGGCGGCGGGAGCTCCGTCAATTGCCTGATGATCAATAGTGAGGCTGAGTGATATCTGATCAACAAAGGAAACTTCTCCGTTTTCCAGTCTCTTTGGTTTTACACTAATTCCTCCCACCCCAAGAATTGCAATTTCTGGTGGATTCAAAACCGGGGTAAAATTTTCCACTCCCAACATACCAAGATTGGTTAATGTAAAAGTTCCTCCAGAAAGTTCATCCGGTTGAATTGTTCCTTCACGACAGGCAATCGCCTTTTTCTTGATTTCAGCTGAGAGCATTTCGAGGGACATTTTCGAAGCGTCTTCCACCACCGGAACCATTAATCCACGAGGGGAATCAACTGCGATCCCAAGATGAACTTCATGAAAAACTGCTAACCGGTTACCGAGAAAATGAGCATTCATTTCCGGATGAATTTTTAGGGCAGATAAAATTGCCTTGGCGATCAGGTCATTGATTGAAACCTTGGATTCCCCGTCCGCAACCCGTTTCTTACGCATTGCTTGGCAGGCTGTCGCATCAAAAGAAGAATGCAGGGTCAATTGAGCGGTCCCCTGAAGAGACTGCATCATACGATCCGCAATTAATTTACGGATACCCTTAACCGGTTCCACATCCGCTCCGTCGATGGCACCGGGCTGGCGCATATCTGAAGCCAATGCCATTCCTGCAAGTCCACTTCCCCGTGCTGGTGCTTCCAACCCGTCCTGTTGAGCACGAATTCGGGCGGTGGCAGATAAGCGGGGAGTGCCGGCAAGAAAAGCATCCACATCTCGTTCAATCACCCGTCCACCTGGGCCGGTTCCAACTAAAATTTCTGCGTCAACTCCGGATCGAATTGCTTTCTTCCGTGCTCGAGGACTAACTCCGGCAGATGGAGCACCCGCTGAAACTGGTGCTGCAACCGGGGCGGTATCCTCGGTCGGTTGGGCGGTTGACTGAACAGCTGGCGCAGCTGGGCTTGCAGAATCAGGTTCGGCAATCGGAGCTGCAGTTTCTCCAGAACCGGCGGGGCGAAATTCGTCGACATTTTCACCTTCATCTCCAATCGCCAATACATTGGCCAAAACGGGCACATCATCATCCGCCTCCCAAAAAAGCTCGATCACAGTTCCAGCCGCTGTTGACTCCAGGTCAAAGCTTGCTTTGTCTGTTTCAATTACTGCAAGCACATCCCCTTCAGCCACAGTGTCGCCGGGTTGAACCTTCCATTCGGTAAGGATGCAGCTTTCAACGGATTGGCCCTGTCTGGGCATTATAACGGGTGTAGCCATAATATTCTATTTCTTGGGTTATAAATTTAGGCAAGCTGGGTTTTAACCCCGAGCTTGGGTAATGTTTTTGAAAATTCATTCGGGAGCATCGTATCACTTATTAAAATATCAACCTTGTCCCAATCTGAAACTCGGGCAAAGGATACCTTCTCTGCCTTACTGGAATCAGCCAATAAAACCACTTTGGTTGCCTGTTCCACAACCAGGTTTTTCACAAAAGCTTCGTTTGGATCCGTGGTGGTGAGACCATTTTTTAAACAAAATCCCATTGTCCCCATGAATGCCTTATCAACCCTTACCTTGCTTAATACAGCTGAAGTCAGGGGACCAACCATGGTTTGACTAATCCTTCGTAATTCACCACCGGTTAAAATCACACGTGGTCCAGAATCAGCAAGTTCAGCAGCAGCCCGCAGCGAATTAGTCACCACGGTTAAATCTTTTCGCTCCTTAAGCAATCGGGCAAGACACAAGGTCGTGCTTCCACCGTCCAAAAAGAGCGATTCTTCCTGACCGATTAATTGAAACGCCTCCTCAGCAATCGCCCGTTTCTCTTTGGTGAACTGACTGGTTTTATCATCAAAAACTGCCTCATCTAGCCGGCTTTCCATACTCACCGCACCACCATGAACCCGTCTTACTTTCCCCTCCTCTTCCAAAATTTCCAAATCTCGGCGAATCGTGGCCACAGAAACTTTTAACTCCCTGCGTAAATCCTCCACGCGGGCAACCCCGGTTTCCCGAACGAGTAAACGGATATGCTCTCTTCTTTGAGGGGCTAAGGTTGGACAGGCTTCACGAATCATATTGATCGAATAAGATTGTTTTTGATCGTTTTTGATGGAATTGCAACATCTAAAACCTAAATTTCAAAAATAGAGGGATTATGAAAAGGAGGCTTCCTTACGAATGCGCGAGAATTAAACCACGCAATTCATTCTGCTCCTTAGGAGGCACATTCTGCCAGATTTGGCCCAAGCCTTCCTCCATGGAAGTCCAATTATTCTCTTCGCATGCAAACTTTAAGGCCAAGGCCGCTCCGCGGGCTAGAATACCGGGTTGAATCCCGGCATCTAGGGCTAGCCTCATCGCTCCGAGCAATCGGTCATCCCAACCAAGCTTCCTCACCGGGTCACGGGTAACACGAGCAACCGGGTCCCTGAGAAATGGGTTCACCATTCGAACCAGTGCCTCTTCTGCATGGTCACGAAAACCATCTTCTGTAAATAGGGAATCCTCAATTTGGTTGTATTTTTGACAAAGCCCCACCCCTGCCTCTTCTATAAATGAACGGCGAACCGTTTCCATTAAATCTGGGCGCTTCCCCGCTTCGTGCATGTAAGAAATTCCTTCATCCCGGGCCAAGTACCCAAGCAGTGCGTGCATTGCATTATGCCCGAGGAACTTGGATATGGCAAAGGGCTCCAAATCACACTTGGGCACAAAATCATTCAAACCACGGGTGAAATTTTGGGGAATCTGTTCATCGATCAAAATTCGATTAAAAGCTTCCACCACGAAGGCTTTATCCAAGCCCTCAACCATTGGTTTTAATTTCTCTGTTGAAATACGAACGGGATCGGTCACCACCGAGCACATTTTGGCAATCACTGTTTCAGAAAAAATAATTCGATTTTCAGGCAGATTGGGAAAATGAATTAAGCAGGCTTCCCGAAGCCGGGCGGCGGCTCGGGCATCATTTTCAGCTGCATAAATAACAACAGATGGAAGTTCTTCCGAAGATATTTTCTGCTTTAGCCCGTCAGAAATAAGTTTAGCCACTGAGGCTTCTCCCATATCATAAAGTTTAAAACTGGGTAATGCGGTGCACATTTCCTGAGCCTGAGCAATCGCACTTACTAATTTCTCCCGGTCATCTGGAACCAAAGGATTATAGATCTCAATCCCTTCGATTTTCCGCTGCTGTAAACGGTCAGCATGTGCAATATTGCAAAAATAAGCTCCCTTTCCTGCCCTAACCCGGTCCACTGTTTCCTGATCGATTTCAGAAACCACTAACCTGTTAAAAAAACCCGAAGCAAAAGCCTCCGGTAAAAAAAGCCCGCCCTGGATTGCCCCAAAGCCAAAGCCGACAAATGTCGACATAATTATTTAGGCGGACATTGCCCGGGCCGCTAATTCACTGACTTCGCCAGCACCCATCTCCGCATTCAGGGAATCCTGAAGGATCCGGTCCCCCCTTGGAGAAAAACTTTCTCCAAAAGATGCATAAAAGTCATTCTTTGACTCAACCCCGGAAAACTGATTCTCAGCCCAGTCACTTAGATATCCCATCCCAGCATACCTTTGCAGGGTTGAATGAGCATGTAAAATCCAGGAACCCCGCAAAAAGAGATTGTGATGGGGAGCAAGTTCAGCGGAAGAAAAATCGTCGACAAACTTTTGTCCCGGGCTGTTCATCTCTGTGCCCCCGAGTAGGGGAAGTCCCAAGTCCTGGGTCAATTTCACCACCTGATTCAAATTTTCAAGTTTCTGATCCTTTTGGCCGGGTGTGTAATTTCGGTCGGGTATGATATTAAATGCAGCCACTCCAGTTGATCTGCCCACCTCAACCAACTCCTCAATCGACTGCTCCCCATTGGAACAACCATCAAGCCAGGTAAAAGTGGGAATGGCACCACAGAGCAACGAAAATTCGTTCATCTCTGCCATCTTGGGGAATGATCCCGAATCCGGTTTTACATAACCTACCCCACCCTGCTTCATTGTTTTGGCCCGAATTAGATCAGTAATCGGCCTTCCCTCGGGCAAATCCTTAATATCCTCCTGTGCTACTCCTAGCTTTTCACTCCAGAATGTTCGTAAATCTGATTCCTCAGGAAACATAGACGCGGCTTTTCGGGCATAGGCGAGGCATAAATGGCGCTCAGTGGCATTTCCATTCGGGGTAAGGGGAAGCACATCGAAATCGTAATCCAAAACAAGCGGGGAAAGGAATTCATTTACCCGCTTAACCATCGCCTGGTTACGCTCCGCAGAAGTGGATCTCATGTTGTCCAAAAACGCCTGAGCGGATGCGGGTATATCGGTACTGGTAAATCCTGTGCCCATATGGTAACTGATTCCTGGCTCACCAGGTGAATTAATTTCGCGGTCAGAAAATTCAGGAACAAACACACGGGACTCAATACCCACACAACCTTTCAAATCAAGTAACCGGCTTGCCGCCCAAAATTCCTCCAACCCATCCAGTACATCAAAGTCAACAATGCCTCCCATCTCCAGGCCCTCACGCCTGGCTTCGAGAACAAACCGACTCGGAGAGTACCCTTTATAATTGAATGAATAGAAGGTATGAGCGTGGGCATTGACAAAATTTCCGACTGCAGGGAAATCTTCCTCCGCCGCCAGTTTAGTCAGTGCCTGCCGACGCGTGGATAAATCAAAATTGTTTACTATATCTTCTGTCATTTTTTTTAAAAGTAAAGGAGCTGAGAAATTAGCTTTCATCTTCGCCAATCCCGAACTCATCGGCCAGGGCCAGGCAGTCTTCGAGCGAACGTAAACCATCTGTGCAAGTCGGGTCGGACATGCAGGCAGTAGCGGCACAGGTTCCAGTCAATAGGCATTTTTCAAGGGGCCAATCTTCATGCACACCAAGAAGGACGCCGGAACAGAATGCATCCCCTGCTCCCGCAGCACCTTTGATGTAACCCTTGGGCAGGGCCAACGAACCCTGTCTTAATTTTTCACCTGAACTGCGCTGCCCATAGGAGCCCTCCGGAAAATGAATCGCCACTAGATCAGTGACACCGAGTTCAAAAAGTTTTGAGCTCGCCTCTTCAATTCCCTCTTCCATAAGTTTGCCATCCCTCCGCACTTCGACACCGGTTACCTTGCTCGCTTCGATCTCATTGAGAATACAATAATCAACCTGCTTCAATGCCGGGCCAATAATTTTGGAAAAGCGCTCACTGTCCTCACTGACCACATCTATACTTGTTTTAAACCCAGCATCCCGCGCCTTTGCTAATAACGCCGCCCCCACAGTACCATGTTCCGAATCAGATGCATCAATCGCATCGAGCAAAAGTAAATAGCCTAGATGAAAGATCTTGGCCTGACTTTTAGAAAAATCGATATCATCTCCATTCCAAGTCGCATTTGCACCCCGGTTATGGAAAAAAGTTCTTCTTCCACCCTCAATTTCAGTCATAACATCCGTGTAGGAAGTGGAAGTTCCGGGAGACACCGAGATAAACTCAGGGTCGATTCCATTGGATCGACAATCATTAAGAATGTATTCCCCCAGTGCATCCTGGCCAACCAGGCCCGCACCGACCAGAGGAAAACTTGCCCCAAGCTTAGCCAGATCGAGTAATACATTATAAGGCGACCCACCCGTGCCCTGGGACTGCCCCGATATATTTGCAAGTTGTTCATGCTTGGGGTAAACATCAATCATTTTGACCTGGTCTATAATCCAGTTTCCGCCCGCAAGGAGGCCACTACGGTTATTGGGAATTTCTTGATTCATCGTAATTTCAACAAGTTAGGAGTTTAAAAAGAAAGTGAAAAATTGGGATTTGTCTTTACAGGGCAAAGAAAACAAAATTGAAAGCATACGAATACCTCATTCCTCTCAATCCTAAAATTAAATAAAATGAATCAGGTAATGCTTGGATCAACCGATCAAGATAAAACCTTTAATTCTATTGTCAGCTAAATCAATAATCGGTCTATGAAAATTTTCCTTCTATTAAACATGTGTTCAGCAATGCTTTGTTATGGTAAGGTAAAGTTGGAAGAAATCCCGCGGCTTGATACAACCACCGCATTGAGAATTCTTACAGCCTGCCATCAGGAATCCCTCAGTCAGAAAGTGGATGTGGCTATTATTGTCGTTGGAATAGATGGTCGTATACTTGCGAGTTCAAAAAGTGAAAGAATGGATCCGGGCCTTTACGATTTCGCAAAATTCAAGGCGCAAACATCCTGTTTTAAAGGAGTAGCGACAGAGGATTTAGAAGCTCGGAATGGACAAAATCTTGAAATTATGGATATCGGCAACCTGAAAGTAATTCGTGGGGTAAAAGGGGGCATTCCATTACATTACCAAGGAAAGCTTGTCGGTGCAATTGGTGTGAGCGGTGCAAATCCGGATATTGATAAAATTATAGCGGTTAAGGGAATTGAAAAAATCGAGGAATTAACCGACAAAAAATAAGACTTTTTTGTCTTAAAAGAAACAATAGCAGATTTCCCTAAGTCTTCTCTTTAATCTTCTTCTCAATCGCCTCGATTACCACATCCATTGCTTTGATCCGGGCATAGCGCTTGCAATTACCCTCAATAATAGACCAAGGGGCATAAGGGGTGTGAGTCCGCAGGAACATTTCCTCGGCAGCCTCTTCGTACAAGTCCCACTTCTCTCGGTTTCTCCAGTCCTCGTCATGCAATTTCCACAACTTTGCGGGGTTTTCCTTGCGTGCTTCAAAACGGTTCAACTGTTCATCTTTATCAATATGCACCCAGAATTTAACTAATGCGGCCCCGAAATTGTCGAAGTTTTCCTCCATCTCGTTAATTTCACGATATGCCTGCTTCCAATCACTTTGACTACAAAACCCTTCCACTCTCTCCACTAAGACCCTTCCATACCAGGAACGGTCAAAAATTGTCAAATGCCCCGCCTTAGGAAATTCCGTCCAGAAGCGCCAAAGATAATGGTGTGCTTTCTCAACATCATTGGGTGCAGAAACCGGAATTACCTCGTACCCTCGTGGGTCCATCTCCTCAATCAATCTACGAATATTCCCTCCCTTTCCAGCAGCGTCCCAGCCTTCGTAAACAATCACCATCGGAATTCGCAGGCGGTAAAGTTCATTGTGCAGGGCATGAATTTTTTGCTGTCGGACTTTAAGTTTTTCACGGTATTCCACCTTATCAAGACTAAGGGAGGTATCGACCTTGGACAAAGAAGGTGCATTCTCGAATGAGGGTAATTCTGAAGAGGGAATATTTCTCTCAAACTTAATTCCCTTTTTTCTCTTACCCACCTTGTTTTTAAGCAGAGAAACCATTGTTTCCATCACTTCAACGGATGCCGAAAGCAACTTTGTACTATCCACTACCCGCCAATGTGCCCCATCTCTTACATCTGTCTCGTTAAACATCCGCTTGCTTGCGGCTTTATAATCATCGTACTTGTAATGCCTCGCAAGCACACCATCATCCACCCGCCATGAAGTGTTTGGATTTTCGCGTAAAGCCTGTAAACGCACTGACTGCTCCTTTTTTGAAATATCCAGAAAAAATTTAAAAATAATCGTCCCACTATCCCGTAACTGTCTTTCAAAAAAACGAATATCAGAATACATTTTCTCGACCTCCTGCTCATCCAGTTTTCCATCCACCACATCATCAAGCAAATTCCGGTACCAACTCCGGTCAAAAATGGCCATCCGGTCTGCGGATGGCGTCCTTCTCCAGAAACGCCATAAAAAAGGTCGCAACTGTTCATCCCGGTTTGGAGATGCAATACAGGTAACCTTAAACCCACGGGGGTCAAGCGGTTGAATAATCCGATTGATCAGGGATCCTTTACCTGCTGCACTCCATCCCTCTACCACAATAAGAACTGGAATCCCGAGTTCCCGGCATTTTCTTTGCAGGTAGCCCAACTCCTCACCAAGCTCACTAATTTTACGCTTCAGGTTTTTTTTTGATTTCTCAGTATCCTCCACCAATTTGGTTGTCATTGATTTTATGTGTTTTTTGAAAAGTAATCAGCCAGCAATCATTTTTTAAACTCTTTCAAAAAGCACTACCAGCAAACTGTCACTCAAATTCTTCAAAAAAAAACCCTGTCCGCTTCCACGGACAGGGTTTTGGAAAAATTAAAAAACTAATTTTAGTAAGTGATCAATCCTTCAACATAGAATTCGTCATAATCACCTACAGATGTACTATCAACACTGGTAGTACTGTATTCTAAATTTAAACCAAAATTCTCAGTGATTGAGAAAAGCAATGCAAATGTGAGTCGATCTGCTTCACTACTAACTGACATTGCCTCGTAATCTTCATGCGAGTAACGAATTGTCGCTCCCATCCAGTTGGCAAACTGATAATTGGCCAAGAACATCATGCTCCAATACTCATCAGAAAGAATGTCCATATTGTCAAATTCAGTTGCTAAAGTAAGGTTTCCAGCACTGTAAGCCAACCAACCATTTAACTGGGAAATGTCATCACTAGACCCGGACTGATTGTCATATTGCTCCTGAGCGTAACCCAAACGGGCTTCAAGACCTGGAATTATCATTAAGGAAGCAGCAATATCCAAAGCTATGCTGTCACCATTGAAATCATCATCTTTCCAATACCCATCATGAAGACCAAGTGTTAATCCAAACCTTCCATTGTTAAAGTTTGCACGGATACCATCGACATAATTACGGCGGGTTTGTGAAATACTAGTTTTCTTAGTTCCTAATGAAGCAAAAGGTGCAAGCTTATCAGAAAGGTAATAACCATTGGTTACTGCAAATAAACCGGGTGCCTCGTCTGCTTCATAACCAAGTACAGTCAATTGACGCCCGAATGAAAAATTGAAATCTCGATTAACACTGTATCGACCGAAAGCCTGTTCTAATTTCACATCATCCTTATCGAGTGCGATATGTAGTTCAGCCGTAAGTGGTGAGAAATCAAATAGGAAATCAACATCTGCGGAGGTGTCAAACGCTTCACTTTGTTGCCCCTGATTTGTGGGACTGATTGAAGCATTGTCATCGTACTTGAATACAAAATCCACATATCCACGCATCACCACACGGTTCCCTAAAGCAATGCCTGCGGCACCGCTAGTCGTGTTTGCTCCCAGTGTGGTCCCTTGAGGGCCAGAAGCTTGTTGCATGGTAATTCCACCAGGCATTTGCGCGGATAATATTGCTCCCGAAAAGAGCATTGTTATGAGGGCAGTAATCTTATGTTTCATGATAAGTTAGTGTTTTAAAGCACCCTTATTTTGGAAAAATTGCACTAAAAAGTCAAGTGCCAACTACCTCCTTACAAAGACCTAAAGTTTTGGACAATAGATGGATAAATAGAACTATCTAAATTGGGTATTAAAAAGGTTATTTAAGATTCATCTTCTTTTCCATTTTCTCGAGCCGGAGAGCGACTGAAGGAGGAAGTGACTCCCTCTCTTCATCCGAGTCAATCGGACCATCGAAAAGAATTTTGCCAACCGGATCGGTGAATCGGAGAGATTTTTTGCCATTCTCCTCAGACCACTCCAATGTGCCTGCATCATCTGTTACCATCATTTGGCTTTTATTGGACTGGGATGAAAAAGACTGAATATCTTCAGGCTGATACAATGGATTATCATCCAGGTCACCATCGTCCATCCTTTCAAAATTCCCAAATAGATCGCTATCGTAAAATATCCTCGGAATTTTAATCCTCGGGTGGCGATCAAAAAAGCGTTTCATATCAGGATTACGGGAAAAAAGATCTGGATCGATACGATCAGCCGGTTTCATAAAGCGATTGTTCATTGAAACTGATCCCTGATCAGGATTCTCCTTGAGCTCAATTTCACCTAACACCACTGCAATTTTTCTCTTTTTTCCTTTTCGGAGCAGAGTCATCTCTACACGCTCCGTCGGGTTTTTGGCATGAACAAGGTATTTTAACTGATCGGGGTTAACCAGGATTTGATCGTCCAGTTTAAGTAAGATATCAAATTGTTGGATACCTGCTTTGTGGGCTGGGCTCCCTTTTGCAACCTTCTCTACGCTGAGGTGCAAATTAGGAGGCAGATCAAGTTGGTGACTAACAGACTGCTTTAATTCACTGGTGTAAACTCCAAGATAAGCCAATTTAGCAGTTTGAGTAGAAGATGCGTATAAAAGACCGGAAAGGGCAAACAGTAAAAAAATTTTAGCCAACAATGCCTTGATTAAGATTTTCATAATATTTTGGTTTGAATAATAATGTCCTAGTTCCCCCCCCCAATGCCCAACATCAGTATAGTTCCAGATCTATTAGGAAAACCTCCTGCCTGGGTGAGGTGGAGAGAATTCGGGTTTGGGTAGCTGGATGAGTCCAAAGGGTTTCGTCGATATAATGATATCGAAACTGTCGGGCAGGTGTCCCTGATTTCCGATTTACAACACCCTCATCCACTCGCTTAAGGAACCTTTCCTCAATCGTAGGATCAAGCCAACCATCTGTAGGAAATCCGGAAAAATCGTCCAACTCCTCTAGAGATACACCGTAAAGCGGGCTATCGCCATCATTAACCACACTAGATGGTTGAGGGTTTATAACAATTTTATCCACAGGGTCATTCAAAAATGACTCTAAAATTACAGGAGATAGAAAAAAACCGAGTAGAATCAATGCGGCAAATCCAAAAAATAACGGGTAACGATAAACCCTAGCCGGTGGAGGGGATTGCATTTCATCGGATTGTGGCATGTGGCACATCGCCACTGTGCCGGAATCTCCCAGTGCGTTTTCAATACGCTCACAGAAATCTTCGGAAGGTGGAACCGGGGATAAGGAATGGAGTTCCTTTTCAATATCGTCTAATTCGTTCATTTCACTGATGAGCCAGAGCCGTTCTTGAGCTCACGGGGAACGGACTCTTTAAGCTTTTGCAGAGCATATCGATACCGAGATGCAACGGTATTAAGCGATTCATCCAAGGTTCGGGAGATTTCATCAAAAGTTAACTCTCCCCATATTTTAAGAGTCAGTACTTCCCCCTGCTCCTTGGGCAATTGTTCGACTGCACGTAAAAGGGCTTGGTTACGCTCCCCTATCTCAAGACTTCTTTCAAAAGAGGAGGAAAGGGGAGATTCAAGGAAAACTTTTTGCTCGCGAATCTTTCGTCTGTCCAAACTTCTGGCCCAGTCAATTGCCAACCGACGAATCGCCCGGTATACTAATCCTGCTGAAACTTCTCCAGTATGACCGTAAATTCTCCAAATTCGGATAAATGCTTCCTGTACCAAGTCCTCAGCATCGCCAGGATGTCGCGCCTGCTGCTTGGCAAATAGGAGGAGCTTTCCACCGTGTTTGGCAAACCATGCTTTCCAAATGGGTTCAGAATTTGTCATATTGTAAAGTTTTAGCGAAACGGTCGGGTAAGATTGTTTAAATTTTATACAAATTCTATTTCTCTGTTAAATCAAACCGGATTATTAAAAATAATGAACAATTTAGAAATTAATCAAAAGTTGGCATTGCAGATGCAATAACCTTTTTAAAGGGCAAGGTTATTATATAAGATAACAATAAATAATGTGCGACTCAGGGCTGGGTCGCACATTTTTTTTGTTTTAATTTCAATAAAAAAACACCTTTTTCAATATCGAGTAGTCTTGTCATTAAAATTTGGCTGAGGTATGCGTTTAAATTACATACCTACACAGGACATGAAACTTTCAAACAATATACAACTTGCATACTGCACAAATGTGCATCGGGGGAGTACCTGGGAGGAGACATTTAATGCTTTGGAAAAGTATGTCCTTAAAGTTAAGGAACTGGTTTGTCCAGACGAGCACTTTGCGATTGGTCTAAGGCTCGGTGCTGATGCTGCCCGTACTCTTTCTGAACCCTCCACGCTACTCGCATTTCAAACCTGGTTGGAACAAAAGAATTGTTATGTTTTTACGATAAATGGATTTCCATACGGAAATTTTCACGGTACCCGGGTAAAGGAACAGGTTTATCGACCGGACTGGACAGACCCTGATCGATTATCCTATACGATAGTTCTTTTTGAGATCCTCGAAAAACTTCTAAACAGAGGCGAAGAAGGGAGTGTAAGTACATTACCGGCCTCTTTTAAAGAATTTCATCCAGTTGGAGAATTGCCAGAAATTGCACTGAAAAATATTAACACATGTGCACTTGAAATTGAAAGAATTCAAAAAGCTAAAGACCTTGACCTGCACCTTGGGCTCGAACCAGAGCCACTCGGTTCTTTTGAAACAACACCCGAAACTATTTCCTTTTTTGAACAACTGCATAGTTATTCAGGGAATCCTGAGCTTAGCAAGACAGTGGGAGTAAATTATGACTGTTGCCATCTGGCAGTTGAATTTGAAAGTGCTCAGTTTGGTTTAAATCAGCTGATGGAAGCAGGCATCCGATTAAGTAAGTTGCACCTTAGTTCGGCTTTGCGTGCAAAACCAACATCACAAAACCGTGATTTGCTCAAATCCTTTGTTGAGGATGTTTATCTACACCAAGTTGTAGTGGGGAAAAGTGGAAAAGCAGAACGAAGATATAAGGACCTGGATATTGCACTCGAAGACGATGTTGCAAATAGCGATGATGAAGAATGGCGGATTCACTTCCATGTGCCCTTACACGCGTCTCCACACAGCACTCTTGGGGATACACAAAAACAGGTACTCGATACACTCGACTGGTTGGCACAAAATCCGACCGCCTGTAGGCACCTGGAAATGGAAACCTACACCTGGGAAGTCTTACCCAGAGAACTTCAGTCCACCAGCGTAGTCAAACAAGTTGCTAAGGAATATGAATGGACATTACAGGCACTAAAAGAAAGGGCTCTTTGCCCGTAGAGCATTTATGAGGCATTACCTGAACAATGCTTTCACTCTGGCTCGGGTTTCCAATCTGCCCACTGTATGGACAAATGTTTTGGTTGCCTGGACAATCAATGCAACCGCAAGTCGGACTTTAAAAATAATTCCTGAAATTTCTGATCTCGATTTTTTTAGTTGGTCTGTATTTGCTTTCCTGTTTTTAGGTTCAAGCGTTGTTTATGCAGGTGGATGTACGCTTAATGATGCATTTGATAAAAAATTCGACCTGAAGCACAACCCGACCCGCCCTATTCCGTCTGGTTCTATTTCCAGCAAACAAGTATGGATTGTGGGAATTACTGAACTTATCATCGGAACGGCTCTCTTATTGGCAGGTGCCGGGTGTAACCCAGTTTGGGTGATTGCACTAATAGGTGCCGTTTTGTTCTATGATATAATTCATAAAAAATGGGTGGGAGGAATTATTGTAATGGGATTATGCAGGCTCTTTCTATGGTTAACAGCGGCTAGTTCCTCCGGGATATCAGGTATCGCACCGCAAACATGGATTTGGGGAATTGTGCTAACGGGGTACATTATCGGAATTAGTCTTTTTGCCCGAGGGGAGTCCAAAAAAGAGGAAACACCCAAGCAGTTTTCAATCCTTCTCCTTTTTGGAGCCCCCCTGACCGCGCTCGCTGGTTTGGTATATTGGAACCAACTCGATCCTGTCCGGGTCTTTCTAGTCAATATTGTTGGCCTCTTAATTGGATGGATTGCCTACTCCTCAGTCATGATAATGAAAGAACAAAAAAAGGGGGCAATTGGACTAGGCGTATCCCGTTTACTGGCAGGTATTTGCGCGATAGACGCAACTGCCATTTGCTTTTACTCCCCAATCCTTATTACACCGGTTCTTTGCTGCTTATCAGTTGCCGTTCTCATGCAAAAGAAGTTTGCGGCAACCTAAGTGAATAAATAGGTTTATCTTTTATGACCTCTCCCCAATCCTATATCCGGAAAAACATTCGTCTTGAAAGTTCGCATACGGTGTTTTTCACACGGGATTCATTCTCGACTAAAAACGATACCCTATCTGAAATTTTACAACCCAAGCGTGAAGGTAACCGGACAAAAACATTGGTGTTTGTGGATGAGGGCATAATGGATGGAAACCCCAACCTTTTGGAACATATTTCCAGTTACTTCCGATCCCGTGAGGACCGTATTAATTTAGTATGCCCACCTAAATTTATTAAGGGAGGTGAACCCGCAAAGAATGATTGGGGGTTGGTTGAATACATTTGGGAATTACTCAATAAACACGGAATGTGCAGGCACTCCTATGTCGTAGTAATTGGGGGGGGAGCTTCACTTGATTTGGTGGGTTTTGCCGCTTCAACTGCCCACCGGGGTGTTCGCCTTGTTCGTTTCCCGACAACGACTTTGAGTCAGGGCGATGGAGGGGTCGGAGTCAAAAACGGTGTGAATTATTTTGGTAAGAAAAATTGGGTGGGTACTTTTGCCGTACCAGACGCGGTGGTGAATGACTTTTCATTCTTACATGGTTTACCCAAAACTCAAAAACGGGCGGGGTATGTTGAAGCAATTAAAGTCGCCCTTATCCGGGACCGCTCTTTTTTCGAATTTATTGAAGAAAATGCCGAACAACTATCCTCATTTGAGGATAAAACTTTGGAACAGATTATTCGTAAAAGTGCTGCCCTACACCTTGACCACATTGCCAGTTCAGGAGATCCATTCGAAAAAGGATCCGCCAGACCCCTTGATTTTGGTCATTGGGTGGCACATAAATTAGAACAATTATCCGATTTCAAAATCTGTCATGGGGATGCAGTTGCAATTGGACTGGCAGTCGACCTGACTTACGCATCCAAGGTTGGTCTGGTAAAACCTAAAACTACCCAAAGAATTTTATCCCTCCTCACAAAACTGGGCTTTCCATTGTACAGCAATCTTTTACATGAGGTAACAGAAGACGGAAAACAGGTGATACTGGAAGGACTCGAGGAATTTCGTGAGCACTTGGGTGGAGAATTGACCATCACTTTAATTCAAGGGGTTGGGGAAGGAATAGAAGTCCATGCTATGGACCGTGAAGCGATCCTTACTTCAGTTGATGAATTACAAAGCCTCCACCCTTCCCTTACCAATTGATAATGCATGACTCTTGCCACTGATCAGGAATGGCCACGTGCGGCCGTACTGAACATTGTTGGGTTGTGCGGCCGGCTCTTGGGTGAACATACCCCTCACATCTCCGCATTTGCGAATCGTAACCAAGCAGGCTGTCAGGTAATTGACCCCGTTCTACCAGCCTTGACCTGCTCTGTACAGTCAACCTACCTGACTGGAAAGATGCCCGACGAGCACGGCATTGTTGGAAATGGTTGGTATGACCGGGAATTAAATGAACACCACTTTTGGAAGCAGTCCAACCAACTCGTACAGAGCAGAAAAATTTGGGATGTTCTCCGTGAAAAGAAAAAAGGGTTTTCCTGTGCCAATCTTTTTTGGTGGTATAATATGCATTCATCAGTTGATCACTCGATCACTCCACGCCCACTTTATCGGGCGGACGGATTTAAATCCTTTGATGTGCACACCCAGCCAATGCACTTACGAGAAGAGATTAAGGCAGACCTCGGTGACTTCCCTTTTCATGGGTTTTGGGGACCAAAAGCTGGGATTGCCTCCTCCAAATGGATTGCTGAATCCGCCAAGTGGACCGAGGAGAAACACTCGCCCGACTTATCTTTAGTTTATCTTCCACATCTTGACTATGACCTCCAACGTTTAGGGCCAAATGATCCAAAAATTTCCAAAGCCTTAAATGAAATTGATCAGGTAGTTGGCGAACTTATTTCATTTTATGAAAAAAGAGGGATCCGCCTTATTATTCTCTCAGAATACGGGATTACAGAGGTTAAAAATGTAATCTACCCAAATCGGGTATTTCGGAATAAAGGATGGCTCAGTATAAAAGATGAATTGGGACTGGAATACCTCGATTGTGGAGGCTCGAAAGCATTTACAATCACCGATCACCAAGTGGCGCATGTTTATTTGCAGGATGAATCCCCTCGTTTTCGAAAAGAAGTTCGAAACTGCCTCGAAAGCATGGAGGGGGTCGAAAAAATACTCGAAGGCGAATCCCGGAAAGAAGCCGGACTTAACCACGAGCGATCGGGAGATTTTGTAATTTTCTCAAAGGAGGATGCCTGGTTCGCGTATTACCATTGGCTTGATGATTCACTCGCCCCCGATTTTGCTAGATGCGTGGATGTACACAGAAAATACGGATACGATCCAGCGGAACTTTTCGTGGACCCAAAAATTTCCTTCCCCACCTTAAAGGTGGTCAAAAAATTAATTGGGAAAAAATTGGGTTTTCGTACCAATATGGACCTAATCCCATTGGATCCAGCACTTGTAAGGGGGAGCCATGGAACACGGCCCAAAAACGAACTCGATTATCCGATTATTTTTGGAGACGGAATTCACGCTAAAAATGAATATCTTGTCCCAACTGAAGTAATGAATTCCATGCTCGCACTTTTTGAGTCTTAGCTCTTTCGAATCTCTTTAAAAAAAATTTTAATTTTTTTTGTCTTTTTGGGATTGCAACTCAAATCAAGGAATTTGAGAACTAATATATTATTATATTTTTACAAATATTATAACCCTTAAACAGTCCATTACCTATTAAAAAATGAGCCCAACCAAAAAGAATAAAAGTGATGATGAAGAAATGGCCAAGCAATTGGTTGAAGCGTACGAAAAAATTAAGGACCAGGTTCATCAGGTAATTGTTGGGCAGGACAAAGTATTGGAGCAACTGCTTATTGCCATGCTTGCCCGTGGGCACTGCTTATTGGAAGGTGTTCCCGGTTTGGCCAAGACATTGATGATCCGTTCCCTGTCCCAGGCGATTGACTTGAGTTTCAGGCGGATTCAATTCACTCCCGACCTCATGCCCGCGGATATAACCGGTACAGATATTATTCAGGAAGACAAAAAAACAGGACACCGAGAACTGGTTTTTGAGAAAGGACCAATTTTCAGTCAGATGATTCTGGCGGATGAGATTAACCGGACACCACCCAAAACTCAGGCTGCCCTTTTGGAAGCGATGCAGGAACACTCGGTTACAATTGGTGGAGCGACTTATAATTTGGATGAACCATTCTTCGTCCTGGCGACCCAGAATCCGATTGAACAAGAAGGTACCTATCCACTACCGGAAGCACAACGCGACCGTTTCCTCTTTCAGGTAATTGTTGAATATCCAAGCCGGGAGGAAGAGAGGCAAATAATTGAACAAACCACATCAACATTTGAATCAAAATTGGAACCTGTTATAGATGGCCCAACCCTTCAAAGGTGTCAGGAAACTGTTCGAAAAGTTCCGGTTCCAGACCATGTATATGACTATGTTTTGGATTTGGTGAGAATGGCCCGGCCAAAAGAAGAGGGTGCAGAAAACTGGGTTAAGGATTTAATTGACTGGGGACCCGGCCCCCGTGCCTGTCAGCAACTCATTTTAGGATCCAAAGTCAGGGCACTTCTAAACGGGCGTTTCGCTGCAAAAGTAGAGGATGTTAAAGCCTTAGCACACCCTGTCCTTCGACATCGAATAGTCCCCACCTTTAATGCAGAGGCTGAGGGAATAACGGTTGAATCAATCATCGACCGTTGCCTCGAAGCGGTTCCGGAAAAAAACGAAGCCATATTATAATTGCTTCGCTCCGTTATTCGGATGGCCAGTGTTACTGATTACCTCGATCCTAAGGATCTATCCCGCCTCGCCAATCATCAGGTACTGGCAAGGCGTGTGGTCGAAGGGTTCTGTTCGGGCTTACACCGTTCACCTCACAAAGGATTCAGCGTAGAATTCAAGCAGCACCGAGCCTATACACCGGGGGATGAAATCCGCCGACTCGACTGGAAAGTGTTTGCCAAAACCGATCGCTACTATGTTCGGGAATATGAAGAAGAGACCAATTTACGATGCCATCTCTTACTCGATGCCAGTGGATCGATGGCCTATGGTGGAGAGGAGGAAAATGGACTGAGCAAACTCGCATACGGGTCCAGATTAGCCGCCTGCTTTGCATACCTCACACTTCGACAAACCGACAGCGTTGGCCTGACCACCTTTGATTCAAAAGTCCGTTCTCTTGTCCCACCACGGGGGGGTGCATCACATACCAGGCAAATCATTGACTTACTTGGAGAAACCAAGGCCGGTGAAGACACGGATCTTGGAAAAGTATTCCATGAGATTGCCCCTCAACTAAAAAAACGCGGATTGGTGGTCATTGTATCGGATTGTTTTGGAGATATTCCCTCGATTCTAAAAGGCTTGGCCCACTTTAATCACGCCAAGCATGATGTTGTAATTTTTCAAATCTGGCACCGGGATGAACTGGAATTCCCATTCCAGTCTTGGACTCGTTTTGATTGCTTGGAACAGGAGGGAATCCGTCACACAGTCGATCCGCAACACCTGAGGGAGGCATATTTGGAAAACCTGAGAGAGTACCGAGAGGAATTGGTCAAAGGATGCCATAAACATCGGGTTCAACTTTTCCCGATGACCACGGACGAGCCCTACGCTGAAGGACTTGCCTCATTACTCGCTGCCCGGGGCAAGGCTGGCATGCCAGTTCACCTATGAGTTTTTTAAACGGAGCACTCGTACTGGGAACATTGGCAGCACTTGCCCCCTTGATCATTCACCTTTTTAACCGAAGTCGTTTCAAAGTTATTAAATGGGGGGCGACTCATTTGCTTGAATCCGTTCTTCGTAAAAATCGTAAGCAAATTCAGTTGGAACAATGGATCATTCTAATCATTCGTTGCTCCATCCCGATTACTCTTGCCCTCACACTTGCCCGGATGGTGGTTATGAATTGGAATTCATTTCTGTTCTTTTTAATCCTCCCCATCGCAGCCCTACTTTTTTTAATTTTTCTGGCGTTTTCTTCCACCACCCGTTGGCTATGGGGCATTTTGAGTGCAGCCTGTGTGATTGGAGTTATACTGGGAGCAATTGGATTCCTTCCCGAATGGGGAAAGAATAAAGAAATCTCATCACTCTCCGGTGAGGTTCCTGCCAGTACGGTTATCCTTCTGGACGATAGTTTATCAATGAATACCAATGATGGATTTTCAAAAGCTCAGTCTTTTATTTCAGGATTTTTGAAAAATATGAACCAACAATCGGAAACAACGATTATACAACTTGGCGGTATGCCCTCCCCGCTTTTTGAAAAACCCACAGCCGATCCACTTGCCCTCGATCTGAGCGTTAGCAATCTTAACGCACTTGGTGACCAAGCTTCCGTTCTGGCTTCACTGGACCAGGCTCTTTCCATTGTTTCAGAGGGTAAAAATCTCAAAAGAGAAATTATTCTGCTTTCTGACTTCCGAAACTCTGACTGGATGGAATGGGACAGATCCGCAATTGATTCATTTCGCGAAAGATTAGGCACCAGTCCAAATGCACCAGAATTAACCTGGGTAGATTTTGGACAAGAAGCGAAGAAAAATCTTTTGGTTGAAAAAATTGTACTCTCTTCTCAAACCGTTGGAGTGGGACATCCGGTAAGAGTCCGGGCCACCATTCGAAATTTAAGTGACGAATCATTCGAAGGTAATCTGCGAGTCATCCTGACCGCTGATCAAAATGAATCAACGATTGATGAAGCTGCTCTATCTATCGGCCCACAAGCAACTGCTCAGGGTGCATTCACCCATCACTTCGATCTGTCCGGGCCACAAGTTCTGCATGTTGAACTGATGATTGCTGATGACCTACCTCAGGATAACCGAAGGAGTGTTGCAATCAGTGTTATTGAACAAATTGATGTGCTTATAATAGATGGTGATCCGTCTAGGGAATGGCTGCGTGGAGAATCCGACTTTCTAAAATTAGCACTAACCCCCTTCATTGAAAACAAGCAGAAGGAAGATAAGGACTTGGAAATGAAGGATCTTATAAAAGCCACTACAATTCCAATTGAGCAGTTTAAAAAAGCTGAACAATTCGGAGAAGCGAGATTGATTGTTCTGGCGAATGTAAAAGAACTTGAATCAACCATTACTGAAGAAATTGAATCTTTTGTTGTAAATGGGGGCGGACTTTTAATCTGTTCCGGTAATCAAGTAAACTCCGGATGGTACAATGAAAATTTGGGGGCAACTGGTTCAGGTCTTTTACCCATGCCAATCCTCGGCGAAAAAGGAAATCTGCAAAATGAGCTGACTTATAAAAAATTCAACAGTTCCTACTTCGAGCACCCTGCACTTTCAATGTTTAACGATCCTAGAAACGGAAGTCTGACTGAAGGCTTGATTAAAAAATGGCTTGATTTGGATGAAGTAAAATCGAGGAGTGACCCAACGGTTACTGTCGTGGCCAGGCTTGAAAATGGAGATCCCATTATGTCAGAAAAAAAGGTGGGAAAGGGAGTGGTCATGTTTTGGGCTAGCAGTATTGATACGGACTGGAATAATCTACCAACCCGGCCTAGCTTCCTTCCTTTCACGCAACAAATCACAACCTATCTGTCTGAAAAAGTTCTACCTCCACAAACTGTACGGGCTGGATACCCACTTACCTATTACCTTTCGGAAGATGGTGCCCAATTGGAATACGAGCTTACCATTCCCAACGATTCATCTAGAAAATTGATCCCCCGCAAACGAAAAGATAAATATCTGCTTGAATTCACTAATACCCGATTACCCGGTACATATGTTCTTTCAAATAATGAACAAGTTATTGCCAAATTTGTAGTTCTTGCTTCCCCCTCGGAATCAAATTTAGAAAAAGCAAAAAAGGATACAATAAATGAAATTTCAAAAGAACTTGCTGAAAATGTGAACCAGATTGATGGAAGAAATGGAGAAGGCTGGAATGCCTATCTCACCATGGACAGTCATCGAAAATTTGGCAGGGAAACCTGGAAAATTATGCTGGCGGTGGTACTCGGATTGATCCTTATCGAAATTATCCTGCTTCGAAAGTTTGGGAAGATCGTTCGATGAAAACTGACTTTGATAATTTCCGGATTCTATGGGCTGGGGAATGGCCTCTCTGGCAGGCCGTAAGTGTCGCCCTGGTCGTAGCTTGTATCATTTGGTTTCTTTATCGAACTGAAAGTAAAAAAGGAACTTCAGGTCGTCTGCGATGGTTCCTCCCCACTCTTCGCTGCCTAGCTATTATTACCATCATCCTGACCTTGGCCGGTCCCGTTCTCCGGTTTCAAAAAGAGGAGGGGAACCGTGGAAGAGTGACCGTATTTTTGGATTCTTCTGGAAGCATGGGATTGAAAGACAGTACATTCAGTTCGGCTCGGAAAATCCTCTTGGCAAATGAACATGGATTTCTTCCCAAGGAATCAAACCTTGTCGATTTCAGCCTTCATGAAGCCGGGCAGAATATGAAAAAGGTAGCCCGTTTATTGCGTGAGCAGGATTCTAGGGTTTCAAATCGCAAAAAAGTGGGCGACATTCGAAAACTGATCAATTCATCTCTCAAAACCGTGGAGGATATCGATGCAGAATTCCAGGTAATTACAAAAGATAATCATTTGCTTGAAGAAGTTTGGTTGAATTTGGATGGGGATCAAACTGAAGAACTTTTAAAAAGCAAGGTATTTAAAGATTCAAAACCAGACCGAACTTCCTACCTTACCAAAGCGGAAAGTAGTCGAAATGCAGCGGATCGTTTTGGAAGGAGAATTCGAGCTTTTATTAAACCTCCCATTGATGGAGAGTATACATTTTCGATCTTTTCGGATGATTCATCGCTCCTGCGAATAGCCGAACCCGGAAAGAAAAATTTCAAAAAGATTGTGGAAACAAAATCCCATACTTCATTTTCTTGGTCTGAAAATCTGCAAAGCAAACCACAGTTTTTAAAAGCAGGAAAATTATACCCTATCGAAATGATTCATAAGGAGGGAAGTGGGGATGATTTCTGTGCATTCGGATGGACACTTCCAAATGGAGAGAATGAAAAGCCAATTCCGGGAAAACGATTTTCGTCTCCCTTATCGCCAACAGACACAAAAAAGAATCTACCTTTTTCAGGCAAAATTCGTCAGAAATTTAATCAGTTAATTGATTCAAAAAGTGATTTAGTTGAAATAGATTTCAATCTTCTTTCAATTGAGGCATTTGAAATTGCTCTTTTACTTGAAGAGGAATTTGACCGGTATGCAAACTCTCTGCTAGGAGAAAATATAATTTCTTTAAATGAAGGCATTGCAAATTTTGAAAAATTTTCCCGAATCGAACGGGCCACCCGACTCCTGAACCACCCCAAGAATGGATTCCTGGAGGAACTTAAGGAAACCCACCTGTTGGAAATTCGTAATCTTTCAGAAAATGCAACCGAAGTCATATGGGACAACTTTTCTGAAAACACCCAGTTTGATTCGAAAGTAAACCCTGAATCATCCTATACCGACTTGTCCAATGGTATTCTTGATGCGTTAAAAGTTGAAACTGATAAGGAAAATAAAAAAGCAGTGGAAAAAGTGCGAACTGCCGCAGTCCTGATCACGGATGGTGGACACAATCGGGAAGGCTCTCCTTTAGAAACTGCAAAACTATTATCTGCTCGAAACTTACCCATTTACACCGTTGGACTGGGTAGCGATATCCGTCCACCCGATTTTGCTCTTTTAGGAAGCATGGTACCGGATTCCGTATATCAAGAAGACCGGATAAAAGGAGCCCTGTCTATTAAAGATCATTTAGTCCCGGGTACTCCGTACAAGATTATCATCCAGGACGAACATAATAAAACAGTGTGGGAAAAATCCTTAGTCGGGTTGGAGGCAGGGATTAGTCAATTATCTTTTGATTTCCCCACCAAAGAAATTGTCGACCGATCACTAGAAGGTATATCTGGGACTGAGCGGGATGCACTGCGTACAATCCCCCTTAATTTTTCAGTAAATGTATCTCCTATCGAAGGAGAAGCAGAAACTGATAATAATAAGATCGTATTTTCGATTGATGCAAACATGCGCAAAAACCAACTTTTAATATTGGACAGCAGACCACGCTGGGAAACTCGATACCTAAACAACTTATTCGAACGGGATGACCGATGGGAAACATCTTGTGTATGGGGGGAACAAGCCAATGAAAAAAAAGACTTACCGAGAGGAGAAGAAAAGAATTATTTTCCTATCGAAAGAGAAAAGTTATTTGAATTTGACCTGATTATTTTTGGTGAAATTTCTCCTGAAGAATTCTCTATTGATGAACAGAATTGGCTTGTTGATTTTGTGAACCAACGGGGTGGAGGAATTTTATTTATTGATGGCCCAAGACAGAAATTAAGAACTTATGAGAACCTTGAAAAACATCCGATCTTTTCTCTTCTGCCCATCGGTTGGATAGATAACGGACCAACTCGCTTGAGCCCATCCGCCTTTTTTCGCCCCGAGGAAGCAAATCGCCTTGCTGCTTTGACTCTTGATCCAATTAAGGAAAGAAATGAACAGGTATGGGAACACCTCCCACTTCCTGCATGGACATCACCGGTTGAATCCTTACCCGGGTCTGAAGTCTTTCTTGAAGTATCCTTAAAGGGGGACGATCAAAACCAATCAAAGAACAACCGTATCCCCGTATTGGTAGGCAAACAAGCTGGTGCCGGTAAATCATTCTATCTAGCATTCGATGAAACTTGGCGTTGGCGCTATGAAGTGGCTGATCTTTATCATCAACGCTTCTGGAACCAACTCACATCCCGTGTCATGGAAAAACCATTTGCCCTGAATCAGGAATCTCTCTCTTTGGATGTGGGTGGCAGCATACATTCGCCAGAAAAAGGAATCCCGATCAGGGCACGCCTTCGGAATGAACTAGGAAAAGCACCCGAACCGCCATACCCAGAAGTTGACGCCCTTATCTGGGATGGAGACGATGTGGTGGCCACAATTCCCCTACAAGGAAAAGATTTTTCCAATGGTCTATTTTCCGGGGAGGTCTATGGTTTGGAGATGGGATCTTATGAGATTTCCATTCGGGCTCCAACCATACTAAACGAGATCGAAAATTCACTGCAAAAATTACCTTTCGAAGTGAAATCAAATCTTACTGAAGAAAAAAACTTTCTAACCTGTGATGAAAACTTACTGGAAGAAATGGCCGAAGTATCTGGAGGCAGGTTTTTTCGGGAAGAAAATTTTCATAAACTTAAAGAAGTCCTCCGCCCAATTAGCTCGGGCAGAATTATTATCACCGAGATCACTCTTTGGCAAAGCTTTGGCTGGCTTGGCTTTGTGGTCTTTCTACTCGCCCTTGAAATGTTCCTCCGCAAACGAGCTGGTATGCTGTAATCTCAAATAGAACCGATCCCATGAATTCAAAAATAGACCCAGTCGTTGAGAACAAACTGAATGATTTTCAAATCCGCAGAAGGAACCTGATTCTTTTAAGGGGTTTCTGCTCGGGTATTCTGAGCTTTCTTGGTGCCTTTGTTATTATCGCATTGATTGATTATCTATCCAACGCCCGTATGGATAATGAGGTTCGGAGTGGTCTAACTATTACTGGCTATATTTTTGTAATCGTAATGATTTGGAAATCCTGTATTCACCCACTTTTACAGTTACCAAGCTCAAGAAAGCTGGCCAGGTTACTTGAACAATCTTCTCCTAATTTACAGGAGGATTTACTCTCTGCGGTTGAATTGGGAATGCCCACTCAATCTGCCGTTGATTCAGAAATCTTTCGGGCACTAGTTCAAAAACAGGCAGCCACTAAAGCCAGTAAGATTGATATAAAAAGCATTCTTCCAATTGGAAGACTAAAACATTGGTTTACTGGTACTCTGGCATTGGTAATTGTCACATTAGGTCTTCTGCAAATCCCGGATTTTGGTAGTGATTTAAAATTACTGATGCAAAGAGCTATGATTCCCGGGTCCAACCTTCCACCGGTAACCCATTTTGATGTTCGTATTTTATTACCTGATGAAAATGTAACCCGTACACCAAGTAATGAGCCTCTTCGGTTTGTGACTCTGGTAAAACCCAAAAGAGAGGGGATTACTTATAAGAATGTTACTCTTGAGACCAAAGCTTTTGATAAAAAAGAGCAGCTTGCCCTTTCGAAGAGAGAAAAAGGGAAGTTTTTCGTAGATTACAATGTTGGAAATACTCAATTTGAATTTCGGGTATTGATTGATCAATCTCCACAGACCGCATGGCGAAAAATGGATGTGGGTACCCGTCCGCACATCAAGAATTTCCGTAAAGTTTTCACTTACCCGGCATATACAGAACTTCAATCCGACGAAACGCTTGAAAATCACGGAGATATTCAAGCATGGGAAGGAACCGTGGTCGAAATATCAGCTAACCTAAGCCAGTCAGTAAAATCCGGTACTTATGAATTCCAATGGGTCGAAAAAGAAGATGAGAAAAGAGAAATTATTCCAAGCTCAAATGGCCTGGTTCTTCAAACTTATATAAAATTAACAAACCCTGGAACTTATCGAATAAAGAATTTGCTGGATCAGTCTTTAAATTGGAAAGGGCGTCCTTCTTCCCATTTCGAGATTTCTGTCAAACCCGACCTGGCTCCTGCTATTCAATGGGTCGAACCAAAGGAACGGGCCATGCTGGTGGCACCCAATGACCTCCTTACTTTCTCGGCCTATGCGAAGGACGATCTCGGATTAGCCCGAATCGAATATCAAATCAAAAAAAATCGGGGAAAATGGCAGGCCTTTGCAATTCCAGAATTTCTGGACCCAAGAGGAATGCAATCCTCTGCTGTAGAGTTTAATTTAGATTTGTTAAATCATAAGCTAAAGCATGGAACGCAGGCTTTTATTAAACTCAAAGCATATGATTTAAAAGGTTTATCTGCAGAAACTGAAACCATTCAATTTTCCATTGTTTCCCGAGACTTTGACTTAAGTGAACTCAGGCTGCTCGAAGAACGGGCGAGAATTGTTGAACACTTTGAAACCGTTCATTCAGAAGTTGCCCAGTCTCAAAAAAATCTTCAATCAACCGTCAAAGAATTACAGCAGGAAAAAATCAATTCCAACACACTGCTCGAAAAAACCGGCCAAACTCAAAGCGAATTGGAAGTTACCACCGAGGTTGGGTATACGGATACATTGAAAGCGCTATTGCGAATGCCAAGGGGTGCCGATTCATATGAAGTTTCTATGCTTGGCCAAGCAATGGGCCAAATTTCAAAAACTTCAGCCATGCAGTGGAAGACAACTGAGAATTCAATCGAATTCGAAACTGATAAAAATCGATTACGAGCGAGGACTCATGAATTGTCCAGAATCTCTAGTAAGAGAAGATCTATGTCTGGAAATATTCGGAATGTAGCTCAGGATTTACTCAATCAACATTCAGAAATTGTGGCACTTTCCTACCTAAATTCAATGCATGAAAGACAAGAGGAACTAATAAATGATACAGAAGAAAAGAAAGCCCTTTCATTTCTTGTGAGAAGACAGCAGGTTGCCCTTAATCAATGGAACCCAATCTCTGATGCGCTTTTATATTCCCGGGACTGGCAACGATCATCCAATATCAAAAAGGTTAAAACAGAACAGGAGAAATTAATGAACGCCCTGAGCGAAGAAAATATTGATAGGAGTGAACTCAAAAAACAGATCGATTCCTGGGAGAAGATCATTCGGAATGTAGTTAAAGAAACCCAACAAAAACTGGCATCAAAATCACGAGAATCCTTTAAGAAAAAATCCGAAGAGCTTTATTGGAATCTTGAAAAAATTCATCTCCATTGGGATGAGCTAAAGAGAGATTGGGATAAATTGCTTAGAAATAAACGAGCTAAGTCTCCCAACGACATTAATGATCTACTAGGCAAAATTAATACATTGATTGCAGAAACAATGATGCGGTCGGAGGTTGAACAAACAAGAAAAGACCAGAACTCGCTTTTTGTAAAGGATGCGGGACAAACTGGAAGAGCACTTATTCAATTCCAACAGGAAATCAGGTCTGCAGATATTAATTCTTCAAATGATCTTCTTTCCTTGTCAGAAAAATCCAACCAACTCGGACGATCTTTTCAAATTCTTTTACTTCAACACGACCTTATTGGATCTGCCAAACAAGTGATTTATTTCATGAAACAGGAATATGGAAAATCATCCAAATGGTCAGGTTCAGAATATGCAAGACAGTGGGGCCGAGTGGAATCCATTTGGAAGCCATGTCTTGATATGATGAACCATCATCAAGTTTCCAAAGAGGCGATTGAGATTATAAAAAAACTGCCCAATCAATCTTATCGTAAAGAAGTAATTCGTGAAATGCAGGCACGGATTAAATCAACAGAGTATAAACAAAACTCAGTTCTGGAAAATGCAGATCTGGTCTTTCAGGATCTGCAAAAATTAATCAGTTTGATCAAAGAAGATGTAAAGGACGCACGACTATTGATAGATCAATTAGCACCCACATTGCCCGAATTAGCCAGGGAACTTGCCAAAGAAACGGAAGAACAAAAAGACAAAGTGAATGCGGTTCAAACGGAAGAAGATTCATTGGTGAACAAACTGGAAAGATTAGAAAACCTGGAAAAAAAACAGGTGGATATTGGGGCCTCGGTAGAGAGTTTTGCTCAAGCCTTAAGGCAGGAAGCAAATATTCAAAACCTGCTTGATCAGGAAGGTCGTGAAATTGCTAGGGATTCAGATGATGCCGCTGCCATTATTGAAGAGAGAGAAAAGGATATTGAACAAAAACTCAGCCAGGCAGCCGATGCACGAACCATAGAGGAGATCAAAAAAGAAAGTGATCATACAATACAGGAACAAGAAAAACTTATTGAAGAATTAAATTTGATTGCAGAACACTTTGAAAAATTAGAACGCATGCAATCTGTGGAGGAAACCCGAGATGAACTAAGGAAGTTGGAAAATCAACTTGAGGTGGGAGAAGAAATTGAAGAACAATTTGCCCAGGCGGAAAGACTAGCCGATCTCGCTCAGCTTGCTCCTGATCAATTAATCGAAGAATTGGAAAAGGAGCTCGATCAAAACCAAGCTATGCAACGCGAACTTTCTGATCTAAGCCAAGATACTGTTGAAGATGCACAAAAACAACTGGAAGAAGCGGTTAAAAAAGAGGATGACCTCGTCGAGGAACTTGAAAAGGAAAATAAAGAATTACAAAAGAAAAAAGAAGAACTTGCTAATCAACTTAAGGAACTTGCTCAGGATGCTCAAAAACTCGCCGATAAAAAAATCAATCCAATTCAAGAACAGGCAGAACAAGCAAAAGAACAAGCAATTGCAAAAAAAACGGAAAACCTGAATAATTCCCTTAAAGAACAGGCTGAGGAGACCGAGCAAACAGCAAAGCAAAAACCTGACACCCAGGAATTAAAACAAGCGGCTGAAGAACTCGCTAAAACATTAGAAAGCACGGCGGAGGATTTGGAAAATTTTGCTACTAATCTCGAAGCTCAGTCAGAACTCACTCCTGAATCTGCCAAGCAGCAATCAGAAAAAGAAGCAGTTCTGGCTCAAGAAAAGCAGACTCAAGCAAAAATTGCTGAAGAATTTGCAGAAGAACAGAAACAAGAAACCCAAAAAGCTCAACAAGAAGCTTTGGTTAAAAAAATAGCTGAGGAAAAAGCGCAAGAAAAAGTACTTAAAGCCAAAGAAACTGCGGAGAAAGCTGAGGAAATTGCCAATCAATCACCGAATGATCCAACCTTACAGGAAAATCTCAAAAACACCAAAAATGATTTGAGCAAAGAGATAGAATCTTTTGAATCTGCCAAAGAAGAGAGCCAAATTGCTGAACAGCAGGCAGCTGAAGAAATTGAAGCTTTTGAACTCGCACAGGAAGAAGCTAATCAAGCAAAGGCAGAAGCAGCAGAGGCAACCGTACTGGCAGAAGGAGCAGCTGATGTTGCTGAAGCTCTTACTGACGAGTCTCAACAAGAACCAATAAAGCAGGCCAGTGAAAAAGGTGCAGAGCTTGCTCAGGAAGCATCCAAAGAAGCCAAAGAACTTCAACAACAAGCTGAGGAACTTGCAGAAGCTCTTGATCAACTTACCAACGAGGCAGAGGGGAATTCTGAACTCCTTGCAGAAGCACAAGAAAACCAAGAGCAATTAGCAGAAGATACTTTTGACACAGCTGAGGAATTAGCTCGGGCCGCCAGGCACGAAGCAAGATTGGATAATCAGGAAGGTAGTGATACCCTTGATAATGTTGCTGAGGCGACAAAAGAGGTCGCCCTTAACGAGCTTCCGGAAACTGGACAAGCATTGGAAAACCAGATATTGGCGAACGAATTAAATGATTTGGCTGAAGCAGCAGAAGAACTTGCCGCTGACTTAAAAGCAGATAATCCGAGAGGTGATGAAAAAGTAGCAGAAGCGCTGAACCAGCAGGCAATGGCAACTGCTGACGTATTAGATGATAATCCCTCTTTTAATGAACTGGAAGACCAGGCAAACGAATTGAGTAAACAGGCAAATCATGCAGAGGAGGAACTTGCCCAACTCGCTGAAACCCATGCGGCTGATGCCAATGCGGCTCAGGAACTTGCCGATACTTCCTCAAAAGAAAAAATATCGGCCAAAGCAGAAATGCAAGAGGCTATCACTGAGGCAAATGAGGCAAAGGCAAAGGCCCAAAGTTTGGAAGCTGCTGCTCAGGTAGCGGCATCTGCCGAGGAACAGGGAGGAGGATCATCAGAAGAAACACAAGCTGCCCGAAGTGCCGCACAAACTGCAGAACAAGAAGCCGAACAGCTAGCATTGGCAGCAAAGTCAGCCACCGAGGGTTTTACTACTGCTAATGAGCAAGCAGAAGCTGATAAAAGTGCTGCTCAAGAAGCGGCTGAACTGGCAGATTCTGCAAGTAGCCAAGCAAAGGAGGCAGCAGAATTAGCCGATGCAGCAAAAAAATTCTTAGAAGAATTTCCAGAATCTCCAACCATTACCGATTTAAGCGATTCTGAGCTACCCAATGCAGCAATCGCATTAAATGAGGTGGGGGATGCTCTTGAACAACAACTTGATGCACTGGAATATCTTCAGTCAGGCGATCCACAAAATTCAGAACATCTATTCGATGAGCAGGATTTAGATAATGCACAAACTTCTGAACCCCCCGCTTCATCCCAGGAATTGAATGAGATGGCATCTTCCTTTGAATCGAACACTCCATTTTCCGATCCGGAAGTCAGCCAAGTACTTGCACAAGCTCTAGATTCATTGGATCAGGCTTTATTTTCTGAAGAAAATCCATTCTCTGATTTTACTGCTACGGAGTCGATTCCATCAAATGGAGATCAGGGAACTGGAGAACTTGCAGAAGCTGGAAAACCCGAATCGACATCGCCCGATGAACCTGGCTATGCTGATGCTATTCCTGCTGAAACTGAAGAGCGGACACCCGGATATGGTCTAGGGACCGGAGGTAGTGGATTATTATCTTCCTCGGGTAATGCTAACAATACGCTCACACAAGCATTACAAGCCCTGCAGCAAGCAACCGAAGCCCATGCTCAGGCAATATCTCAACAAAGGTCTAATATCATGTTAGCTGAAGCAAAAGGAAATCAATTGAACTCAAGCGACGACCAATATCAGGAGATTCCAGTTCCAGAAGTGGGAGAACTTCCCGCATTTGAGAATACAGAAATTGAGGAGGACTGGGGAAAATTACCCCCAAAGTTGGCAAAGGATTTAATGGAAGCAAAAAGGGAAAGAGTTTCTGAAAGCTATCGAAACCAGGTACAGGCTTACTTTCAAGCAATGTCTCAAAAAGCGAGAACCAATAAAAAATGAATTTGGTATTTTTAAAACCTCAAATCGTTTTCACTCTTTGTGCATCCTTATTTTTCAACCAGACCATTTTACTATTTGGGGAAGATTCAAATCAGCAAATTACCGAAGCAAAGGAATGGGAAAATCCATTCAAGCCGGACGAAGTTGATCAGGCTATAGACTCGGGAATTCAATTTCTTTTAAGCAAACAAAAAGAAAACGGGGCAATCTACGATCGAAGCAACCCAACTGCAATAACCGCATTGGCGGTTATGTCCCTAGCTGCAGTTGGCCACCTGCCTATTCATCCTAATGAAACGGGAAAGGCAATGTCACAAGCTCTTGATTTTTTACTTCTTGAACAGAACCAAAACGAGATCGGTTATTTTGGGAAACGGGGAGGTCGAATGTACGGCCATGGAATTGTTACTTTAACTCTGGCTGAAATGTTAGGAATGGGAATCGATGAAGAAGTGGATAGTGCGATCCGAGAAAAATGCCAACTTGCAATTAACCTTATTCTCCGTTCCCAAAAAGTTCCTAAAAATCAATCTCAGCAACAGGGTGGCTGGCGATATAGTCCGGATTCCAGAGACGCAGATCTTTCTGTATCGATTTGGCAACTCATGGCCTTGCGCTCAGCAAAAAACTCAGGTTTAGAAGTACCCACGAAGGCAATCACTAACGCGATTGAATATTTAAAAAGGTCCTACAAATCGAAAATCGATCAAGAGGGAAATCCAATTAATAAAGTATCCGGATTCGCGTACCAGCCTGGTGGTCATCCAGAATATACAACCACTGCCGCCGGTCTTCTCGCTATGCAGGTTTGTGGTGAATATGAATCGCCTTTTGTCCTAGGTGCTGCTGACTGGCTTTTAGAAAATGAACCGAAAACCAACCGAAAATTTTTCTTTTATGGAACATATTATTATGCACAGGCGATGTACCAAAGAGGAGATGAACATGCTGATAAAGCAAGAAAGCTGGTTGAAGAAATTTTATTGCCCATGCAAAAAGATAATGGTGCCTGGCAGGGCGGAGGGTCTGAATCCGGTGCAGGTGAGATTTACTCAACTTCCATGGCCATGCTCGCCCTAGCGGTTAAATATCATTACCTTCCCATCTATCAGCGTTGAACAGAACGGGTTAACTTAAGCCGTATACCTTAGTCGCAACTTCACCTTCAATCAAAGTTTGCTCGTCCTGAGAAAGAGTGGAAATAAAAGACCTGCAAAAAGAAACCCAAGGTTCATACTCGACCGCCAGACGGGCAACGGGCCAATCAGAACCAAACATCATCCGACTAGGTCCAAATGCATCCAGCGCGATTTCCATGTAAGGTAATATATCCTCTTCATTCCACTCTTTCCAATTCGCCTCGGTAGCAATACCCGAAAGTTTACAGGAGACGTTTTCTCGCTCGGCTAATTTATAAATCTGAGTTTTCCACGGTTCCAAAGACTTGTCACTTATTCTCGGTTTGGCAATGTGATCTAAAACAAAAATTTGTTGAGGGTGTTGATCGACAAATTCAATCGAAGCAGATAATTGCCTTTCATAAATAAGAATATCATAAATTAAATTGAACTGCCTGAGAAGAGAGACCCCTCGATTAAAATCAGCACCTAATATAAATCGATCATCGGGCTCATCCTGAACCACATGCCTAACCCCTTTGAGTAATTGATTTTCTGCATAGCGTTCCAATTCACCTTTTACCATTGCATCTGCCAATGGGAACCACCCCACTACCCCCTTAATGAAATCCTGATTCTGGGCATAAAAAAGTAAATCGTCAGTTTCTTTCATTGATTGAGAAGCCTGCACTGAAACTGCTCCGTCAATCCCAACTTCCGTAATCTCTTTGTTAAGTTCTTCGGGGCCATAATCTTGTTTAAGAATACCCATTTTTTCATTCATCCAGGAATATTCGACCGGATCGTATTTCCAAAAATGATGGTGTGAATCAATTTTCATTTTAGCTTTGGGGATTTGGATTTTTGTTTCATTTCTGCAAGTAATGTAGGCCAATTCTTTTGAGCCAGGTTCGATTTCATTTTACGATAACCGACTCCATAAGCCAGGCTGGTATTATTTTGTAAATTATCCAATAAGATAGAGGCAAGTTTGCTTTTTTCTTTTTCCAGTACTGCAGAGGAAACCAGGTTGCAAAAGCCTTCCACCACTGGAGGGGTTGATTCGATAAACTTCTCATTAAGCCATACATGAGCAAATTCATGAGCCAATACTGATTCGCATTCAATATAAGGCAGTCCATAAAGAACATAGATACGGTGATCAAAACTGGTTCCGGGGTTTGTGCCACCTCGAATAATTTTATATTTTGTAAGAGTTAATCCCCTCAAATTCCCACGGGCATTTATTTTTAAAGCTTCTTTATTGAGTAATCCACGATCCACCAAACGGATTGAAAGCCTTCCTTTCGGTTTTGAAATTCCAATACGGGTTAATGTTTGCCAGACCCGATCCTCAACTTCATTCAAAATTTCTGTGTCAAACACACCATCTTTTAAACAGGTAACACAGCTCATTCGACCATCCGCAAAAAATTGTTTGGGATGTGCCCCCTTTTTCACAAATATTCTAGAACATGTACCACACAGTCCAGTTGACTGGAAATGTTTAACATGAACCATTCCATTCCATGCATCCCGGCGAAACTGGTCGCCCCCCCGAAACCCAGACCGACATACCATACAACGAAAGCAGGAAGTATGATATTTCACACCACCTGCATCAATTGTTCGGGTTCCCAATGTTTTTGAACAGGCTGGACAACGGGGAGTCATTTTCCAACTACGGACATAATCCTGATCCGCCTGAATAAAACGGGATAATGAAAAATGATATTCCCTGCCTTTGATTAACAAACCTATTCGGTCACCGAGAACCTCAAAGAGTTCACCTTCAGACTTACTTCCCGAAGCAGTTGTCCATACTCTCGACCAACCGGTTGAGCAAAATAGTAAGAGACCGATCCAAAAACTGGCCCTTAGAAAAAGCATCGCTTATTTAAGAGCCCAATACATTTTCCCAATGAGTAATCCGATTTTTGATTTGAGACGGACCGGGCATTCCTGGTCTTTCTCGCATTCTGAAAGCACGATCTAAATCAAACACATCGCGCCAGTTTTCTCCCAATGCAGGACAGATCTCAATGGCTTCAGATTGATCCAATTCCGGTAGAGGAATATTTTGCTTTTCAGACAACGCGACTAATTCGCCGATGAAATGATGTGCGGATCGAAATGCCACACCTTTCTCAACCAGGTAGTCTGCCAAATCAGTTGCCAAAAGCAAAGGATCAGAGGCAGCTTCCCGACACTTCTCTTCATTAAAACTTGATCCGCTCAAG
>Ga0209335_10000978_pt1 | contig 34120 bp, 36 predicted proteins | sample COG_09_FD_184753 | JGI IMG/M metagenome (GOLD analysis project Ga0209335, IMG submission 184753) | Pelagic Microbial community sample from North Sea - COGITO 998_met_09 (SPAdes) (version 2) | ecosystem: Environmental > Aquatic > Marine > Neritic zone/Coastal water | place: Helgoland, sampling...
GCATCTAAGCGGGAAACTCACCTCAAAACTAGTTCTTCCTATAGAGCCGTGGTAGACCACCACGTTGATAGGCTGGGTGTGGAAGCGCAGTAATGCGTGTAGCTGACCAGTACTAATAGCTCAATTGGCTTGATTTATGCACTGAAAAAAATTTTTATTCATATAGATAAAACTAAAGAAATTAACTTATTGTTAATCTATAAGATATTATGAAAAGTTCTAAATTAAAAAATATTTTAAATAATTTAGATACAAAAGGCTATTCAGTAATTAAAAATTTTTTCCCAGTAAAAAAAATAGAGAAATTAAATAGCTTACTGACTCCAAATAAAAAAATTAAAAACAATCCGTTGTTTCATGGTGGTGCAGAAATGATTTATAATCTTCAAAATATTAATTATGAATTTGTAAGCATTATTTTTAACCTTTCTATAAACAAAATTTGTAGAGAATATTTTAAAAAAGGTTCTCATTACTTAGATAAAGACATCTATCAATTTGACTCGATGCATTCAAGAATTTTACCAGAAAAATCAAACTCACAAGATTTACATATAGATTCAAGAATTTGTGGAGTGTATCCACCAACACATTTACATTTTTTTTTATATCTATCAGATGTTAATGAACAGGATGGTCCTACCCAAGTAGTTCCCTCTTCACACAAAATAAAAAGATTCCCCAAAATTTCAGATAAGAAAAAAGCTAAAAAAATATTAGGAAACGCAGGGACCTTAATCGTAATAAATTCATCTCTATGGCACGGATCATCAAAAAAAAAAACAAAAACACCAAGAAAAATTATAACTTTATCATATTCAAGGTGGCACATAAGACAGACATTTGCAGTGCCATATTCGTTGCCAAAAAATATTATTAAAAAACTTAATAAGAACCAACTAAAAATTTTAGGATTCGAAAACTATCCACCTAAAGATGAAAAATATAGAGTCAAAATGCGAGGAAAACTTCAAAACTTAGTCGTAAAATGATTTCCTTTTTTTCATGGAAATCAAATATATCAGGGCTAGGTCACACAGTAAGAACAAAAAAATTATTTTTATTTATAAAAAAATTTTATAAATGTAATTATTATGAATTTGATGATTTAAAAAAATTATATTTATTGTTAAAAAAAAATAAATCTAAAATAATATTTTTGGATTCATATATTTTTTCAAAAAAAATAAGTATTTTGTTAAAAGAAAAATTTAACAAAATAATAATTAGGAATGATTTTCAATTTAAAAAAGAAAATAGCTTTTATTATTTTGATGATTTTAAATATTATGAAAAAAAATTCGATAAAAATAAAAAATTATTATTTGGTCAAAACTACTGCATTCCAAAAAAAATTAAATTGAAAAAAAATAAATATAAAAAAATAATTTTAATTATATTTAATAATAAAAATCAAAATTTATTTTACAGAAAAATTAAAGAATTAATAAAAGATAAAAAAGAATATAAAAAAATATTTATTAATATAAAAAGTATTAAAATTAAAAAAGCGATTAAAAAAAATTATAATTCAGAAGTACACGGCTTTATAAGAAACGAAAAGATAAAATCTATTGCTGATTATAGTGAAATAATAATATCTCCAGGAGGACAAACATTAATGGGACTAATTGAGGATAATCATTATCCAAATGTGATTTCTATTATTAAAAATCAAGATTATTACTCTCAAATTCTAAATAAAAATAAAAAAATTAATCTCATAGACGAGAAAAATTTTAAATTGAAGAAAAATAAATTAAATAACTATATATCTATTTCTAAAGATAAAAATTTTTTAAGAAAAGAAAAATTAATTAAAATATTTAAAAAACATGAATCCTCTTAAAAAATTTTACAAAAAAAAATTTTTATCACATGGTGCAAGCATTAAAGGTGTTGGGTGGTTTAATACTTCAAAAGCAAAAAAAAGATATAAAAACCTACTCAAAATTATTGATAAAAAAGATCAATCAAAATTTTCATTATTAGATGTTGGTTGTGGTTATGGTGAACTTTTAAAGCATTGTGATTTAAACAAAATAAAAACCTACCAAGGAATCGATATAGTGGATGAAATGATTAATTACGCAAATAAAAGAAATAGAAAAAAAAAAAAAGTTAAGTTTAATGTAAGAAACCTATTTGAAGAAAAAAAAAAATATGATTATGTAATATGCAATGGTATCTTTACTTTAAAATCAACAATAACAAATCAAAAAATGTTAAGTTTTATAAAGCGTTGCATTAATCAATTTTATAAAATTTCAATAAAAGGCTTTGCTTTTAACGTGATGGATGAAAAAGTTGATTTTAAATCAAAAGATTTATTTTATACCAACAGCGACAAATTATTGTCCTTTTTAAAAAATAAACAAAAAATTAAAATTAAAATCGATAGTAAAACAATTGTTTATGAGAATTGTTTTTTTATAAAAAAAACTAAATGAAAAAAATCTGCATCATCACAAATAGTAAATTAGGTTCTTTTTATAAAGCATATAAATATTTGAACTCAAAAAATTATACATTCTTAATTATTTCAACAAAAAAATTTAAACATATTAAAAATGACAACATTAAACATGTATTTATTTCTGACAAAAATACAATTTCATTTAATGAAAAAGTTATAGAAATTTGCAAAGTAAACAAGATTAATAAAATATTACTTTTTTATACAAAGAAAATTAGCAAATCCATTTTTAATAAATTTGAAACAATAAATATTCACAATTCTCTTTTACCCAATTATAAGGGGTTGAATGCAATTAAAAAAACATTGAGAGATAAAAATAAAATTTTTTGCTCATCTGCACACCTTGTTAATCAAAAGTTTGATAGTGGTAAAATTTTATATCAAATTGCAACGCCGATATCTTTATTATCCAAAGAGCATTTAGATACTATAGCTTATTATCAAAGAGTAGTTTTGATATTAACTATTTTAGAAAATAGTAAAAAAAATTTAAAAGCAACTTTGATCAGTAGATGTACAATTTTATCACCTGGTATAAAAAAAGATTTTATTAAAAAAATTAAAGAAATTAAAAGAGCTTTGTGAAAAAAAAAATAATTATTGGAACAGCACAGTTAGCTCAAAATTATGGAATTTCAAACTTTAAATGCAAAAATAAAAAAAGAGAAGTTTATAAAATTTTAAATTTTTGTTATAATAATAACCTTAAGAAGTTTGATACCTCTCCTCACTATAAAAATCAAAAATTAATAGGCTCGTTTATAAAAGCAAATGGAATAAATGATTTGTGTATCTCTTCAAAAATACCAAGCTTAAAAGGACAATCTAATAAATTATTATACTTAAAGAAAAATATAGATAAAATTTTTAAAGAATTAAATATAGATTATTTAGATAAGTTATATTTTCATGACTATAATGATATTAATTTTATAAACAAAAATTTTGACCAAATTAACGATATATTGTCTCAATACAAGATCAACTCTGTAGGTGTTTCAATTTATACCATCAAACATTTTAATCAAATTAAAGAAAATTCAATTATTAATACAGTTCAAGTTCCATTGAATATTTTAGACAGGCAGTTTGAAAAAAAAGAAAATAAAAAAATAAAAAAAGTATCAAGATCAATTTTTCTTCAAGGACTTCTAATAAATAGTAGAATTTATACAAAAAATAAATATTTGATTTCATTTAATAAAATTTATTTTGAATTTTTAAAAAAATTTAATATTCATCCATATAATTTATGTCTAGATTATATTTTAAGTTGTAGGAATTTTGACGGTCATACAGTTGGTTTTAACAATATAAAACAAATTCAAAAAATTTTAGATTATTTTCCTGGAAATAGTCATTTAAAATTAATAGATGTATTAGAAAAAAAGATTAAATTTAAAAATAAATCTATCATAACAGATCCAAGAAAATGGTGATAAAAAATAAAAATAAAGTACTTCTTAAGTATGCTCAAAAACATATTTTAAATACAAATATGTTGTTGTCTAAAAATCCCGATATGATATTGCCTGAATTATGGCCCACATACTATAACAAATCAAAAGACACGTATGTTTGGGATTTAAATAATAAAAAATATACAGACATGACCTGTTTAGTTGGTCAAAGTATTTTGGGTTATACTAATTCTGATTTAAACAAATATTTAAAAAAAATAATTGATAAGGGTAATATGACTTCATTAAATTGCCCAGAGGAAGTAGAGCTTACAAAAAAACTAATAAACATTCACAAATGGGCTGATCAAGCTAAATATACAAGATCTGGAGGTGAAGCCAATGCGTTAGCTATCAGGATAGCAAGAGCATATTCATCAAACGATAATGTTGCTATATGTGGATATCATGGATGGCATGACTGGTACATGGCAGCTAATTTGAGAGATAACAATCAACTATCATCACATTTATTTAAATACTTGGAAGCAACTGGTGTCCCAAAAAAACTGAAAAACACAACATTTAAATTTGATTATGGTGATTTTGAAAAACTAAAAAAATTACATCATAAGTATAAGTTGGGTATTGTAAAAATGGAAGTCTGCAGAAATAATTTACCCAATAAAAATTTTTTAACGAAAGTTAGAAATTTTACAAAAAAAAATAATATTGTTCTTATATTTGATGAGTGTACCACGGGTTTTAGATATAACTATGGTGGTGTCCATTTAACCACAGGTGTAAACCCAGACATCGCAATTTTTGGCAAAGCCTTAGGAAATGGATTTGCAATAAACGCAATAATAGGAAAAAAAAAAATTATGCAGAAAGCTAAAAAATCTTTTATTAGTAGTACTTTTTGGACAGAAAGAATCGGTTTTTCTGCCGCAATAAAGAATCTCGAGATATTGAAAAGAAACAAATCATGGGAAAAATTAAATTCTAATGGAAATTATTTAAGAAAAAAAATTAAAGAGCTTTTTATTAAGATGAAGTTTGAATTTCAAATTAATTCTTTTCCACCAATTGTTTCATTTTCATTGAATAAAAATAATGAGTTATTCAAGTCATTTTTTGCTAAAGAAATGCTTAAAGAAAATATATTAGCAACTAGCACCATATATTTAAACGTTCATCATACAAAAAAAATTACCGATCATTATATTAAAAAATTTGAAAAAGTTTTAAAAAAATTTCAAAAGCTTGATAAAAAAAAGAAATATAAATGGGTTTCAAAAAATTTTTATATTAATAGAACAAAAGATTAAATGAAAATAGCTGCCACCCAACCAACATTTTTACCATATCCTGGATATTTTAGTTTAATGGATCTTGTAGATGAATTTATAATTATGGACAACATACAATTTGACTCTAGAAGTTGGCAACAAAGAAACTATATATTGTTCAATAATAAACAAACTCTTTTAACAGTACCTGTATTAAAAAAAAAAAAATCTTCTCAAAAAATTTCAGAGGTAAACATTGATACTTCAAAAAATTATATCAATAAGCATCTGAATACAATTGAACAAGCTTACAAAAAAAAACCTTTTTTCAAACAATATTTTTCTCAAATTTCAAGTATTTATTTATTGAATTCAAAAAATTTGATTGATCTAAATTTAAAACTAATAAAATTATTTATGAAAATTTTAAGTATTGATTGTAAATTAGAATTGCTATCAAATTTGGAAATAAATAGTTTTCATAAAGATGAATTAATTTACCAAATTTGTAAAAAAAGAAAATGTCAAACTTATATTTCTACTTTAGGTGCAAAAAATTATTTAGAACAAAATAATAAACTTAAATTAGATTTCAAATTAAATTATTTTATTTATGAAGATAAAAATAAAGATAAGAATGATAATTTTTTATCGATTTTAGATTTAATTTTCAATTATGGGCCTGAAAGTTTAACAATTATTAAATCTGGAACTAAATTAGTTCAGTAGAAGTAAAGTATATTTTTTTTTATTAGATTTTGATACTTTAAAGCCATTTCTTTCGAAAGCTTTTATACTTGCAATATTTCTTGGATCTATGATGGCTATAATTTTATGAATATTCTTATTTTTAAGAATTTTTACAGCTAATTTTATTGCATGAGTTCCAATTCCTTTGGAGTGAAGTTTTTGTTCCCCAATCAAGATACCAATGGAAGCAGTTTTTTTATTTATTTTAATAATTCTTAAGTTGCCAACATGTTCTTTATTATACATTATCTTAAATAATGAACTATTTGGATCCAATTTATTATGAATGATGTATTTAGATACTTCTCTTTTTGAAATCTTATTATTAATCGTTGTATATTTAGTATTTTGTTTATCTCTTAGCCAATTGAGATATTTAGTTGATATATTTGAAATGTAGAATTTCTTTAAACAAATCATTAATGTAGAGATATATTAAAATTATGAAAATAGCTATAATTCCTGCAAGAGGCAACAGTAAAAGAATTAAATCAAAAAATATTAAATTTTTTTTTGGTAAACCGATTATAAGAATTACATACGAAATTTTAAAAAAAACAAAAATTTTTGATAGAATTATACTATCAACCGAAGATGAAAAGATATCAAAGATTTGTAGAAATTTTGGTTTTACTGATATAATTAAAAGACCTTTAAAACTAGCAACAGATCATGCCTCAACAGTTGATGTAATAAGACATGCGATTAAAATTTTAGAAAAAAAAAATAAAATAAGCTCAGTATGTTGTGTTTACCCTTGCAATCCTTTTTTAAAAAAAAAAACTCTTTTAAAAGCATATTCGTTACTAAAAGATAGAAAAGATTTTATCTTTCCGATTATGAATTTTCCTGTACCAATTCAGCAAGCTCTTAAAATTAAAAATAATACATTATCTTATTTGACACCAAATTTTTCAAAAATTGGAACACAAAAATTTAAAAAATCATTTTATGATGCTGGACAATTTTATCTAGGCACAAGATATTCCTGGACAAATAACTCAAAAATAATCAAAGGTATAATATTGCCAAAATATTCTTCTATAGATATAGATGATAATGAAGATTGGCTCTTCTCAAAAAGCTTATATAAATTATTTAAAAATGAAAAAAAATTATAAATTAAAAAAAAGTTCAAGTGGTTATTTTTATATTCATCCTTCTCCAAATAAAGAATATTTAGACAAATATTATAAAAATAAATATTTTAAAAAAAATCTTTCTTATAAAGACAATCTTAAATTTATTGAAAAAAAAAATTTAAAGATCAATGCATTAGTCAAAATATTCATGATAAAAATTATTGTCAAAAAATTGAATAAATATAAAATCTTAGATTTGGGTGCTGGAACAGGAAACTTTTTATCAAATATAAAAAAATATTTTAAAAGCCACCTTGGCGTAGACTTTTCAAAAAAAAATATAAAAAAAAGTAGTTATAAAAAAATAAACTTTCTTGAGGAAAGTCCAGAAAGTTTTGTGGAGAGAAAATTAAATGTATTTAATTTAATTACACTTAATAATGTTTTAGAACATGTTCCAGATCCAAACAATTTTATGAAAAATCTGCATAAAAATACCTCTAAGAACACTTTATTCCTGATTACAATCCCAAATGATTTTTCAAAACTTCAAACTGTTACTGGAAAAAAAGTTAAAAAAAAATATTGGTTAGCACCACCGGAGCATTTGAATTATTTTAATAAAGATAATTTCAAAAATTTTGCAAAAAAAAGAGGATTCAAGATTCTTGATGCAATATCTGATTTTCCAATTGAACTATTTTTATTAAAAAAAGAATTCAATTACACAAATAACAAAAATGTAGGAAAAAATATCCATTTGTTAAGATGTGAAATTATTTCTTATATAGCAAAAGAAAATAAAATTGAAGATTTATACAAATTTTATAAATTTTTTTATGAATTAAATATTGGTCGAGATATGACTTACTTACTAAAGAAAGTTAATTAACTAGTTTAATAAATAGTTCTTTATCAAACGGATAATTTTTTTTATCTCACTATTCTTAATAGAGTAAAATATTGGCAATGACACCTCCTCTTTAAAAAAGTTTTCACAAATTGGAAACGTACCTTTTTTTAAACCAAATTTTTTTTGATAGTATTTATGATAATGAATAGGGATATAATGAACTTGTAAATTAATGTTTTTTTTACTCATATAATTAAAAAATTTTTTTTTACTTTTACCCAAATTTTTAAAATTTATTCTTAATGGGTATAAATGATAAGAATGGCGTATATTTAAATTTTTTTTAGGTATTGTAATATTTTCTTCTTTTCCAAATGCCTCATCATAAATCTTTGCTATTTGATTTCTTCTTTTTACAAATTTTTCTAATTTGTTTAATTGACTTATGCCTAAAGCAGATTGAAATTCAGTCAGTCTATAATTAAAACCAAGATCCTTAATATCATAGTGCCACATTCCTTTTTTATTTTTTAAATGATCATCTCTTTCAATTGAATGAGATCTTAATAATTTAGCTTTGATATATAATTTTTCATTATTTAAAAATATTGCACCACCCTCACCAGTGGTAATATTCTTAACAGGATGAAAACTCATAGTGACCACATCAGCGAATGTCGTAGCATAATTTGTTTTATTGTTTAATCTTGAACCTATGGCGTGGCAATTGTCATTAATTAATTGAACCTTATATTTTTTTTTTAAATAATAAAAATCTTCCCAGTCTGCTGGATGTCCAGCAAAGTCAGTAACAACTATAGCTTTAATTTTCTTCTTTTTTAAAATATCTTCACAAAGATTTGGATCAAGATTGTAGTTATCATCTTTAATATCTGTAAAAATTGGTGTTGCACCTGAATATATAATTGAATTTGAACTAGCTACAAATGTGTTTGGGGAACAAATAATTTTATGTTTTTTATTCCAACCACTTACAATACCAGCAATGTGTAAAGCTGCAGTACCACTAGATGTTGCTAAACAGTACTTTCCACCAAAATATTTTTGAAGTTTTTCCTCAAATTTTTCGATAGATTTACCTTGAGTTAAATAATCACTCTTTAATGATTTACTTACAAAATCAAGATCTTTTTTATCAAGATAATGAAGCCCATAATTAATTTTCATTTAAACTAATTTTTTTGGCAAGTTTTCTTATTTCTTGAATTGTTAGAAAATGTTTATTTTTATCACTCTCATAAGCAAAACCAAATTTAACCTTTTTACAAAGCTTTTTTTTAATCTTTCTATCATAAAATAAATTACATTTTAGATTAGTCCCAGAATAAGGTAAAATAATATAATAATCTTTTAACTCTACAGTATTTAAAGAGTCTGAAGACGAGATCATCTGTTCATGTAATTTTTCACCAGGCCTTATTCCTATAATTTTTATTTTAGAATTAGGGCAAATAGCACGAACAAGTTCTGTAACTCGATAAGATGAAAGTTTTGGCACAAAAATTTCTCCACCTACCATTTTTTTAAAACAATTATTAACAAATTTTATACTTTCTTCTAATGTTATATTAAATCGAGTCATACGAGTATCTGTAACATTAATATATTTATTTTTGATATTTTTTATTAAATATGGAATTATCGATCCTCTACTAGCCATAACATTACCGTATCTTACTACAGAAAATTTGGTGAGATTTTTTTTTGAATATGCGTTAGCAGCTACCATAAGTTTATCAGCTGCTAATTTAGATGCACCGTATAAATTTATTGGAGACGAGGCTTTGTCTGTACTTAAAGCAATTATGTTTGGGATTTTTAATTCAAGACAACACTGAATTAAGTTTTGTGAACCTATTATATTAGTTTTTATTGTTTCAAAAGGATTGTATTCTGATAAGGAAACATGTTTTAACGCAGCTGCATGAATAACATAATCAACTTGATTATCCATTGCAATTTTTAATCTAGAATAGTCCCTAATATCCCCAATAAAAAATCTTACGCGATTTTGATATTTAATATATTCTTTACTATTTTGAAGGTAAAATTGTTTTTGTTCATCTCTACTATAAATAATAATTTTTTTTGCTTTAGTATTTTCTAGTAGAAATTTTGTGTACGCCTTACCAAATGAGCCTGTTCCGCCAGTAATAAAAAAAACTTTATTTTTAAAAAAATTATCCATTTATTGTTAAGACTAGTATATCTCTGTATCCTTCCTTATTTTTATTCCTTATATTAATAGGATCAGTATAATGGTAATAAAATTTTTCATTTAAAAGTAAATAATTATTTTTTTTCAAAAAAGTGTTATAAATATCATTTTGATCACTCAAATTTTCTCTGATTCTAGATGTGCCACCTACTATATTATCATAATTAATTGTAATAATAGCTACATAATCACACATATCTTTATGCCAACCTTCGGGCACAGGATAACCAACAAAATCATTAGAACATTTTATTCTTATTTGATGAGCCCCAACATCAGAGAAATTTTGAAATTTTATTGGAAGATGACCAACTAATTCTTTAGTAATGTTAATAAAAGTTTTTAAAGAATCTTGATCAATTGGTTTAAAATGTCTTGATATATTTCCAGCATAATGATTTATCTCTTTTTTTTGGTAAAAGTCTCTATTTTTTTTTAAAACAATTTTATTTTTTCTTATTTCAAACTCTGAAAATGATCTAAATCTATAACAGTGTTTCGCATCTAAATACTTATCTTTTTGTAATTTTTTAAAATTATTACTTACTGACTTTGGAATTTTAGTATTAAGTGTTCCTGATATAAATTTAATCATCTAAAATAATTTAATCCAATCTTTGACTGATTTTACCTGGGTAAGATTTTCAAGTTCGACTTCTTTTTTAAATTTTTTTTTCAACTCAAAATAAATTTTTATATGATTCAACGAGTCCCACGTTGGAACTTGACCAATTTTCAAATTATAAGAAATTTGTGTTTTTTTTAATTTTAAAACTTTAGCAATCACTTCTAAAATAATTTTTTCTTTTTTTTTTAAATTTATATTCATCTATATATAATGATAAGGTTGAAACTTTGAGAATTTTGTGAGAACATAGGCATGAATTATACTATATTTTCAATTACTACAACTGGTTTAATTAATGTTCAATATCAAAAATCTAATAAATAATTATCTTAAAACCAAAAAACGAGATTATTTAGTTTCTGATATTAATAGAGGATATTCTCAATTAGAATTTTTAAGTAAAGTTAAATCTATAAAAAAAAAATTAATTGAACACTCTAAGGGAAATAGTGGAGTAGGTATTTTATTAGATAGAAACGTTGACTATCTTGCAGCTATATTTGCCTGTTTATCTGCTGGTAAATATTATGTACCACTGTCATTAAGATCTACAAAAAAATTGATAAATTATCAAATAAGAACTTCTAAAATTGAAACTTTAATTATATATGACAAAAAATCTAAAAAGAAATTGAAATTTAAAAAAATTAAAATAAATAAAAATATCCAAAAAAAAGAAAAGATAGCTTATTTAATTTTCACATCTGGAAGCACTGGTCCAAAAAAAGCTGTTTCAATAAGTTATAAATCATTTTCCAGTTATATTTTAGCAATAAAAAAAAATTTTAGAAAAAAATTCAATTCTAAGTCATTATTAATTAATGGTGAGCTTACTTTTGATATTTTTAATGCTGATTTAGCATTTGCACTTTTGTACAAAACTGAAATTTGTATTACACCTGATCCGCTAAATATATTTTCATTTTTTTTAATGCTCGAAAAAAGAAAGACGGAGTCAATTTATGCTGTACCAACTGCCTGGCAAAATATAATAGAGACAGGAAAAAAGATTAATAAAAAAAAATTTTTATTTATAAAACAAATTAATTCAGGGGGAGAAACTTTATCCAAATCATTATATTTACGACTTAAAAAATTTGCGCCAAATGCAAAAATATTTAATTTTTATGGACCAACAGAGTTTACAATTAATTCTCATAATTCTGAAATTAAATTAAAAAATGATTATTTTTATAGAGGAAATGCTACAATAGGTAGCTGTTTATATGGTGTAAATTACAAATTATTGAATCCAATTTATTTTAAAAATAAAATTATTGGAGAGTTAGCTTTATCAGGAAAACAGTTAATGGAGGGCTATGTAAATTCAAATGAAAATCCAATTCAATTAATAGATAAAAAAAAATATTATTTGACTGGTGATAGTTTTATATTGAAAAAAAAAAAATTCTTTTTTAATGGAAGACTTAAAGATTATATTAAAATTTCAGGATATAGAGTAAATATTTTAGATTTAGAAGATCAATTATCACAATATCTTAATTCAAAAGTATATATGAAATTTATGAATGAATGTTTATTTTTATACTGTCTTGATAAAAAGTTTAGGGATAAAATTAATTTTTATATTAGTAAAAAATTTGAGTGGTACGAAAGACCAAAAATAATTAAGTATTTAAAAAAATTTCCATTATCAAGTAGTGGTAAAATTGATAAGAATAAACTTAATTAAAGATGAAAAAAGTACCCTTTTATATACATACAGACTTTTCTAAATATTACCTACATTTTGCAATCCAGAATAAATCAGACAAACTAAATAAAAAAAGATTATTAAAAAAAATGTTAAATGAACTACTTGAGTTAACAAACAATTTTTTAATAATACCAACCTACAATTATAATTTTGGAAAAAAAAAAATTTTTAATATTAATAAAGATATTAGTCAGGTTGGATCATTTTCTGAATATTTTAGAAAAAAATATAAAAAAAATAGAACATTAGTACCTTTTTACTCTGATTGTTCTAATTTAGATTTAAATAAATATTTACCAAAAAAAGATTTAATTACACCTTTTGGAGAAAACTCAATATTTGACTTACTTTATTCAAATAAAGGCAAAATAGTTTTTTTTGGTTCTGAATTTTCCCCAACTTATATTCATTTTATTGAAAGCAAAATTTTTAAAAGAATAATTTATAGATTTTATAAAAAATTTTCTGGAGAGATCCACCTTAATAAAAAAAAAAAGAAAATATTATTAAAAATGCATGTTGTGCCAAGAATTATCAAAATTAATTATGATTTGGTTAAAATTAGAAATGATTTAATAAAAAATAATATTCTTAAGACAAAAAAAACTAAATCAAAATTTAATTATTCTTTTTTTGATGTAAGAAATTTCCATTATTTTTGTATGAAAAAATTAAGAAAAAATTCGTTCTATTTTTTAACATCAGAAAGCCGAAAACAAATTGAAAAATTTTATATTTAGACTAATATATAAATAAATTTTTTGAATAAATTAAAATATTATGAACAAAAAAATTAAACTGTTTAAAGATTTACGATTTCATCACTATGGCATTGCAGTGAGGACCTTTAAAGAAGTTTTAAAATTTTATAAAAATTTAGATTTTGAAATAAGTAAAAAAATTATAGATAAAGTTCAAAATGTGGAGATCATTCTTTGTACTTCTAAGCATTATCCAAGCGTGGAGTTAATCAAACCATTGAATAATAAAAGTCCTATCACGAGGATTGTAAAAGATAACGAAACATCAATATATCATGTTTGCTATGAGGCAAAAAAAAAAAAATTCGACATTAAAAAATTTCTTAAAAATTTTGATTATGTTTGCATTAGTGAGCCAAAACCAGACAAATTATTTCAAAAAAGATACACAGGTTTCTATTTTGTTAAGAATATTGGATTAATAGAAATATTGTATAATTAGTTTAAAATTAGATAGGTAAATTGAATATAAATACTCACATAAAAAAAGTTTATTCTATAGGTTTAAAATGTTTTCCAATATGTCGAAGTATAACTGGCGAAGGAAATAGGACTACACTTAAGATATTCAAAAAAAAATTAAAAAATCTAAAAATTAAAGAAATAAAGTCTGGAACTAAAGTTTTTGATTGGAAGATTCCTCCAGAATGGAACGTTAAGGATGCCTATATTATTGATAAATATAATCAAAAGATAGTATCTTTTAAGAGTAATAATTTACATTTAATAAGCTACTCAAAACCAATAAAAACCAAATTAAATAAAAAAAATCTTTTAAAAAAACTACACTCGTTAAAAAAACAACCCAATGCAATCCCATATATGACATCATATTATCAAAAAAATTGGGGCTTTTGTATTACGCAAAATCAAAAAAATAAAATTTTAAAATTTTATAAACCAAAAGATATTTTCAAAATTACTATTGATACAAATTTTAAAAAAAATGGCTCCTTAACTTATGGTGAATTATATATTCCTGGAAAATCAAAAAAAGAAATATTTATATCAACTTATATATGCCATCCATCTATGGCAAATAATGAATTATCAGGACCTTTACTTGCAATATTGATTGCTAATTATTTTTCCAAAAGAAAGAACAATTTTTCTATAAGAATTATATTTATACCTGAGACCATCGGATCCATTACTTATCTGAGTAAAAACTTAAATAGATTAAAAAAAAATGTTATTTTTGGTCTAAATTTATCCTGTGTAGGAGATGAAAGAGAATATTCTTATTTACCCACAAAATATGGAAATACTCTTGCTGATAGAGCGGTGATAAAAAATTATAAAGATTTAAAGATTAATTTTAAAAAATATTCATTTTTGGAACGAGGATCTGATGAAAGACAATATAATTCACCAGGTGTAGATTTACCAGTTGCAAGCATCATGAGAAGTAAATATGGAACTTATCCAGAATATCATACTTCTTTAGATAATTTTGATTTAGTAACAGAAAAAGGTTTGCTTGGTAGCTTCAAAGTTGTTACAAGTTGCATCGAGCTAGTAATGAGAAACACAATACCAATAACCACTGTAATATGCGAGCCTCAACTAGGTAGGAGAAACTTATATCCAAAATTGGCAAAAAAGACAAATAAAGTAAGTAAAACAAGAAAAATAATGAACTTTATACAATATGCCGATGGCTCAAATGATCTGATCCAAATATCAAACTTTATTAATACATCTTTTAAAGAAACCTATGAGATATTTAAACTTTTAAAAAAAAAGAAGCTTATAAAAATTAAAAATTTTTAGGTATTAATTGGTGATTAAAAAAAATTTATTCATACCTCTTGAAGTAAAATCTAGAGAATTTGTCTCAAATCTTTTATTGGCTAGCGAAAGCTTAGATAATAACTTTAGATGTTATATAGGAGCTAAGTCGTCAATTAACAGATTGATAAATTACAACAAGTCACAAAATGGTGTCTATTTTTCCAAATCACCATTTCTTGAAAAAGAATATATTAAAATAAAAAAAAAATGCCAATTCTTTACTATATTGGATCAAGAATTAGGCCCTGCATTGAGTAAACATGAAATTGAAATGGGTCTAGCTGCAAGAAAAAATTTAATATTACCAAAATACATAGATAGTTATTTCGTAATAGGCAACAGGATCAATGAAATAGTAAAAAAAATATATCCTGAGATCAACAAGGCAATTAAATTAACTGGTTGGCCAAGAATTGATATATGGAAAAACTATAATTATTTATATAATAAAAAATCAAATGAGATAAAAAATAAATATGGAGATTTTATTTTATTCTCCTCAGATTTTTCTTTCTTAACAAAAAAAAATATTCAAAATCACTTAGATTATTTGAAATCTTATGATCACAAAGAAAATGATCAAAGTTATATTTATGCAAAAAAAAGGGCTGAAATACAATACCAAGAATTTAGAAAAGCCCTAAAATTATTCATTATCTTAGATAAATTAGATCTTAAAAATAAGATTATAATTCGACCCCATCCTGCTGAAGACCATATCTATTGGAATAAAATGAAAAAGAAATTTAAAAAAATAAAAGTTATTTTTGAAGGTGATATTTCTGAGTGGTTATATGCTTGTAATGGATTAATGCATAGAGGTTGTACTACTGGCGTTCAAGCATATATTTCAAATATTCCAACCGCATATATCATTACCGATGAAAAAAATACAAGAGAAACTCTAACATTTGATGTTTCGCAAAAAATAAATGGATTGGAAGAAGTAAAAAATTTTATTAATAACCCAAAAAATTTTAATGAAAAAATCAATAAAAAAATATTTGATGAACATATATTATCAAATGATAATTCAAGTGCATCTCACATGATAATTAAAGACCTTTTAACTTTAGATATCCGTCAGGTGAAAAAAATAAATTTAAATTTTTTTGATCAAATAAAAGAATTTGTTAGCGGAGTAAAAACAGAAATAAGAAATAAAAATATAAAAATATTTAAAAAATTTGGCCAAGGTATAAATGTTCAAGAAACGACAGAGTATTTGAAATTAATTAGAAAAAAATATGATTTTAAAGTTGTTAAAATTTATAAAAATTGTTTAATGATAGAAAAAAATTAAATATGAGTTTTTCAAATAAATGGGAAAAAATTTATAAAAAAAAAAGTAATTATTCTATATGGCCTTGGAGTGAAGTTATTTCACTATTCTATAACCATTTTAATTTAAATAAATTTAAAAATAAAAAAATCAAAATTTTGGAACTAGGTTGTGGTGCAGGAGCCAATATCCCTTTTTTTTATAATAAAAAATTTGATTATTATGGAGTTGATGGGAGTCAAACTATTATTAAGGCTTTAAAAACTAAATATCCAAACTTAAAAAAAAAAATCAAGTCATGTGATTTTACTAAAGAAATTCCTTTTAAGGAAGAATTTGATTTAATATTAGACAGAGCATCTATCACTTGCAATAGTAAAGAGTCAATCATCTCTGCAATAAATTTAATTCAAAGAAAATTAAAAAAAAAAGGATTTTTTTTTGGGATAGATTGGTATTCAACTAAATCATCAGATTTTAAAAAAGGTAAAATGGATGGTGATAAGTTTACACGAAAAGATATAAAAAATTCAATATTTTCTGGGGCTGGTAGCTTTCATTTTTCTAATGAGAGAATGATGAGAAATTACTTTAAGAAATTTAAGATAATTTCATTTTATGAAAAAATAATTTATAAAAAGATAAACAAACCTAATAAATTAGCAAGTTGGACTATAGTTGTTGAAAAATAAAAAAAGAATAGCAATTATTGGAGCTGGTTTTACAGGTTTAATATCTGCATATTTTTATAAAATAAGAGGATATGAGGTAAATATTTTTGAAACGTCAAAAAATATCGGCGGTATAACGAATGATCTTTTTTTTGATAATCAAAACTTTTTTAGTGGATGTCACCAATTAATTTTAAGTGATTGGCTTAAAAAAATTAATAAAAAAAATGAATTAAAACTAAAAACATACAAAGTTCATTATGGGAATTACACAGAAGAAAAAAAAAACCTAAGTTTTGATTGGAGCTATCCAGTACCCACATTTGATAGAGATTTTAACGTAAAAAATAATACCAAAAAAATTTCTTCTTTAGAAAATAGAATAAATATGTATCCAAAAGATATCTCATCATTTCTAAAAAAATGGATAAATCAAAACCAAGAAACTTTAAATTTAAAAAATTTAGATGATAAATCTGCATATGGTTTTGCATTAACAAAAATAGCTATTAAAAAAAAACCAAAAGAGATTATTAAATTAAAAAAAAAAAATAAATTTTTCAACGAATTATATGCTATCAAAAACTTTTTAAGTAATAAAAATCAACAACGATGTTTAATTCCAAAAAATGGTTATTTTGAGTTTTTTAAAATTTTTTATGAACTATTAATAAAAAAAAAGATTAATTTTTTTTTGAAATCTCCCGTCAGACCTGTATGGAGAAAAAATAAATTATATTTAGTTTTAAGAGGAAAAGAAATGGAATATGAAAAGATACTGTGGACTGGAAATCCTGTTGCATTAATTAAAAATTTTGGTTATGAAAAACTGGATTCAAAATACACCAATATAAAAATTACCTGTGGTTCTCTTAAAAATAAAATAAATAACTGTTTTTTTATTCAGGTTTACTCCTTAAAAACTTCAATTTCTAGAATTTATGTTTATAAAATAAAAAATGAAACAAAATTTACCATAGAAAATTATTGCAACGGTAAAGATGAAAATATTATTCTAAAAACTAAGGAAATATTATCTAAATTTAAAATTAATTTTGATATTAAAAATGATTTATATGAACATCAAGTTAAAAGACATTCATTAATTTCCCTCAAAGATAATAAGATAATAAGTAAATTTTTAAAAAAAACGAAAAAAACAAACCTAGTTTATTATGATTGGAGAGTTTACGGAAGAGATCAAAGAATAAACTCTGTCATTAAAAACATAAAATAATTTTTTATTGAAAATTTCTTATAAAAGCTAAAAAAAATTTAGTTTCATTAAAAAATCTATTAATTGACTTTGTTGTACCAATATTCATTAAACCAATTTTATTTTTTTTTATAAATTCCTTTTTAAATTTCATTGAGTCGTTATTCTTATTTCTTTCTATTTCTAAACATAGTTTTTCATAATATTTATAATGCTGTTTAAACTTATCTATTTCATTTTTAAAAGATTTATTTATTTTTATTTTTTTTACTCTTTTTACTTTTTTTGCTATTATGTATTCAAAGGAGTCATAACCCTCAACTTTTTTTTTAATCAATTTTGTAATCTTAAAATTATTTTTGTTTAAGGCATATTTCCAAGTATTCTGATTAAAAAATTTAAGTGTGTTATGACCAAAATATTCAAGAGGAGATCCGATAAGTTTATCCGATCTCCACCTAATGATTAACGTTCCATTTAAGGTTAAAATTCTATTTATTTCTGAAAGACATTTATTTAAGTCGAAACAGTGTTCTAACGAACCTAATGAGATTACCGAATTATAAGTGTTACTTTGATAAGGAAGCTTTTCTCCAAATGCAAAATCTATATCCAATTTATATTTTTCTTTGCCAAAATTAACACTAGGTTTATGTGGATCAATACCATTTATTTGAAAACTTGCTTTTTTCCATGGAATCATTGTTAAACCTGTTGAACATCCATGATCTAATATCTTATCTTTTGTATTAAGATATTTTTTAAAAAAATTAAAAATTAATTTTCCTCGTAATATTTGAAATTTAATATGATTTTTATTTGGTTTATATTTGGATCCATAATAAGTTGCACCATAATCTAAATTAAAAAATTTTTTGTAAAATTCATTACTTGGTCGTGGTGAAATAAATTTTAAGTTACATTTTTTGCATATTTTAATTGGTAGGTAACCATATTTTCCTGGAGAATTACCAATCTTACCACAATTTTGAAAAAGAACAGTTTTTTTATTATAACAAATTTCGCATTCTTTTTCCCTTTGTGCAAAAACTTTATCTCCTATTTGATACTTTATTTTATTAACTCTTTTTTTATATGGAAAGATCATTTTAAATATCTAAAAAATTTTTCATATTTGCACGGGACTTTTTAATATCTCCTAAATAATTATATACAAGTTTATTATAATTTTTTTTTTTATTATATTTTTCATTAAAATTTGAATTCAACAATTTTTCAATATTACTAATTAATTGAGCCGAATTATTTACACATATTGACATAGGATAATTATAAACAAACTTATTTAACTTTTTGATTCTGTATTTTTTAAAATATGGGATTATGATTTTTTTTTTATTTAATATTGTTTCAAATATTGTCGTACTATTGAATGCTATAACTAATAAAGAAGATTTAATTAAGTTATGACCTGCGCCGCCAAATAAAAAATTAAGTTTAGAATTTTTAAATTTTTTTTTAAGGCCACTATATTCGTCCAATGCACCAGATTTTCCTTTAACTATAATTTTAATTTTTGGATATTTCAAAGATAATTTTGTCAATGCAAATAAAATTTCCATATTTAAATTGTCCCAATCAAAATTTCTTAAATTTTTTGGTAAAAGATTTTTTTTTAAGGGAAATCCAGCTTTTTTACTTATCAAAAAAAAAGTAATATTTTTTTCTTTATTATAATCATTCTTTTCAAGAGAATACATGGCTCGAGGCATACCCACTATCTTAATTTGACTTTTTTCAAAAATATTATTTTTGATTAAATGTTTATATGTCATTTCATTGTATACTGAGATTTTATGAATATTCTTATTTACCGAATATGTATTTTTGTAAAATTTTCCAAATACATATTCAAAATTTCCTTCAGATCTTATACACTCTTTGTACATTATTAAATATTTAATTCCTTTTTTAAAGCACACGTCTTTTAAATAAAACTCTTCTGGATAACTAAAATTAAAAGAAACAAAATAGATTTCATTCAAAAACTTATTTAACCAATTTAGCAAGTTATCTAAAAAAATGAGATATTGAATATTTTTTTTTGAATTTTTATATTTAAGCATTGATTGACTATATTCATTTATAAAAAAAAAATTTAATTCTCTAAATAGTTCTCTATTTAAATAAAGAATTTTATTTTTAGATTTTGAATTAACAAATGTAGATTCTAAATCTTCAATTCCACCTGATTTATAAAATACAATCCCTGTTTTTTTTGGATTTTTTTCAAATTGTATTTTTTTTGATTTAAAAAGAGATAAATAAATCCCCAAAGCACTTAAAAATGGTATATTTAAATAACAACTAATTTTAACCAAATTCAATAAAATTTTTTGTTTAATATAAAAAAAATATCTTTTCATTTAAAATTTTTTAATTTGATTTTAGCTATCTCAAAATCATCATTTGTATCAATATTTACGTAATCAATTAATTTTATTAGATCATAGGTCTGTCTTTTTCCTCTTATAGATCTTTTTTTTATAAGTATATCTCTCTTGACAATATAAATGTTTCCACTTGGAATATATAGTCTTTCAAGTTCTTGACGATTTGGATTTTCAGGCGTATTTTTAATGTAACTTGAAACATTGTTTTTTTTTATTTTTTTCATTTTAATTGGATGACAAGAATTTAAATTACATAAACTAATCAAGCTATCAAATTTAGAATTAATAATTTTTTTTAAACACCTATCAATTTCACCTTTATTTCTATTTGGGGCCGAGGGTTGTAAAAGAACAATAAAATCGTATTTTAGATTTTTAAGTTTTTCAGCAATTTTTGTTGTATAAATTAATGTATCTACAATTTTTGATTTATCACCAGACAATATTTTAGGTCTTAAAGAAGGTGTCCATATAGAATATTTTTGAAAAAGCTTCGAGTAAATTTTAGAGTCAGTAGATGCAATTATATTAGAAATTAATTTAGACTCTTTTGCTCTTTTAATTGTATAATAAATTAACTCTTTTCCATTAATTTTTTTAATATTTTTATTTTTTACACCTTTAGATTTAGATCTGGCTGGGATTATTGCTAAAATATTCATTATTAAAGTTCAAAATATTTTGATCTTTGGTTTAATTTTTTAATTTTATTGAATTTACCTTTTAAAGATGACCAATAATCAAAAATAATACCATTTTTTTTTAATAAATTTGCATAAACTTTAGGATTTGTATTTTTATAGAATTTATTATTATTCATTATAATTATACAATCATACTCATTTTCATTTTTTTTAAAGTTTTCACTATTAATTCCAAGTAACTTTTTAATTTCTTGAGGGTTAAATAATGGATCATGAATAAAAACTTGGTACTTAGTATTTTTTTTTAATAACTGAAAAAAAATCAAGGTGATTGATCCTCTATAATCTTTTGTTTCAGGATAGCCTTTAAATGATAGGCCGCATAAAAGAATTTTTCTCTTTTGTTTAGATCCAAGTAATTTATTTATTCTACTAACTAAATTAAAAACAATTTTATTATTAATATCTCTACTTATAGTAAATATACTTTTTGTGTCTTTATTTTTAGATATGGACTCATCTAAAATATATGGATCTTTAGTTAAACAAGGTCCTCCAACCCCAGGACTTGCAAGAGGAATTTGGTTTCTAGGATAATTGTCATTGGCATTATTTATAATCTCATTTGTATTAAGATTATGTTCATGACATATCATTGATACTTGATTAGAAAATGCAAATGATAAATCTCTGAAAGAATTATTTAGAAGCTTGACCATTTCTGCTGCTTCTAAACTCTTAACTTTAACAATTTTATTTGAAATTTTATTAAAAAAGTTAGAAGAAAGAAGTAATGACCTTTTTCCAAAACCAGAAATAATTTGTGGTAGTTCTTGTAATTCTTGAATCGCATTACCCTCTACAGTTCTTTCTGGTGCAAAAGATAAAAAATAATCTTTTTCAACGAGCAACTTCTTTTTCTTGAAAATATCAACTACGATATTTCTACAAGTACCAACAGGTAACGTTGATCTGAAAATTATAAGAGATTTCTTTGGGATTACATCAGCAAGTTTTTGAGTTATATTTTTTACACTATCTAAATTAGAAATAAATTTTTCTTTTTTTTTATCATAAATTAACGGTGTTCCTACTGTTATAATATAAACATTGCAATCATTTCTAATTTTTTCTGACAATTGAAAAAATTTTTTTTTCAAAGATTCTTTTAGTATATTTTCTAAGTTGTTTTCAAAAATATGTGTCTTTCCTAAACTTAGATTTTTGTAAACATCTTTATTGGAGTCATATCCATAAACTTTTACTTTTTTTTTGGACAGATGTAACCCTAAAGTAAGACCAACATATCCGAGACCTATAATACAAACTTTATATTTTTTTTGCATTTTTTTTTATAAATTTCCATAGTAGTTCATTTCCATCAAATTTGAAATTATCAAAACTTTTAAGAATTCTTTTGTATAAAAGAAAATTCATTAAAGATAAATTTTGAAATATTTTTTTTTCATTAAATGTTTCATCTTGAGAAAATTTTTTTATTTTTTTTAGTTTATTAAAGTTTTCTTTATATTCTAAGTTGTCTTTTCTAAAATAAAATATTGGAAATATTTTGTTATTAATACAGTCTTTTATAGATCCTAAACCAGGTTTTGTTATCATATAACTGAATTTTTCAAGATTAACCCTATTATCTGGAAGTTTAATGATTTTCTTACTTAAATTTAATATTTTACTATTATTGGAGTAAATTTTATATTTTTTCTCTAAAAAATTTAAGATAAGATTTTTTGGTATTTTATCACTTCCACTAAAATATACTAAGATTTTTTTGTTTAAAAACTTTTTTTCAAAATCAATTTTTTTTACTATTTTTTTTCCTGTGAAGCCAATTGGAATTATTTTTGAATTAATCTCTTTTTTTTTTATGAAAAAATATCGATTAGTAATGATATATTTAATATTTTCATTGATAAAATTTTTTTCAAATTTTTTATAAATTTTTCTTTTGCTTTTTAATTTAAAAATATCACTCCAAAAAAAACTAGTGTGTAAAATGGTTTTATTTTTTGGGAAATGTTTGTTAACTAAATTATCTGAAAAAATAAAATTACTATTTTTAAAAATACGATTTTCAAGTTTAAGATTATATAAATTCATAAGTTTTTGATAAGGATTTTTGCGTAAATCATGATTAGGAATTATTGGAAATATCTTTATATTTTTTAAATTAAAATATTTTTTTATTTTTTTTTTATGAGTAATGGAACAAAAAATACTTATTTTAATATTTTTTATCTTATTGTTTAAAAAGTCTATTATTTCTAAGGTTCTAAATAAATGACCATAACCATTGGGACAGACTATAAATGATATTATCAATTTTTATATTCTTCCCAATTATAAACAATTTTATTTTTAGTTTTAGCTGCAAATCTTCCTCTGTAGTAATCTAAGTTGAGCTTTTCTACTTTCGATAAGTTTTTCTTTTTTGAATTAATACAAGTTTTCCAATTTTTATTTGTATTTTTTAAGTAGTATTTAATTTCAGAACTAGATTGTTTTGATAAATAAAGAAATTCTTTAGCATTGTCTGGTGTAATTGATACAATTCCATCTTTAGTTTTTGATCTATCTAAAATTGTAAAATGTCTTTCAATAATTTTACTACCAAATAAAATAGAAGCCAAACTTGCTATATGTTTATCCTTTTCAAATTCAGTGTGGTCACTCCAGCCAACATATTTTGTAAATTTATTTAAAAACTTAATTTTTTCAAGATTACAAAGATGTAATGGTGTTGGATAAACAGTAACACAATGGAGTAAAGCAAAAACTTTTTTTTTCATAAAATCCGAAGTTTTTGCAATTTGTTTATTAGTTGTAGCGCCAGTTGAAATAATAAATGGTAAATTTAATTCTTTTAAATTACCTAATAACGGATACGAAGTTGAGTCATAACTGGCAATTTTAATTGCTTTAAGTTTTTTATTTTTGATATTATTAATACTTTCATGTGTAAATGGTGTTATTATTGGATTACAATTTTTTTTTTTACATTCTTCTATAAATATATTGATAAAATTTTTAGGTAAATCTAATTTTCTTAATCGTGTTAATTCATTTTTAAAAGGTCTATACAAATTTTTTTTATTTTTGTAATCAAATTTTTTTCTGTGAACCAAGTCTTTTGAATTTATATCTTGTATTTTTAAGTATTTTACTCCTGCTTCACTAGCTGCACTTATCATCTCCTTTAGTAATGTTAAAGATCCTAGATGATTTTGACATAGTTCAGCTACTAAAACTGGTTTTTTTAGATCATTTTTGTTAAACATTATGAAAAATTATATATTTAAATGTATAAGATATAGATATTATTATTAAATTTACAACGTTTTTTAACAACATGAGAATATTAAAAAAAAGAGGTGCATGGAGCTTTGGAGGAAAAGTTCCAAATAAATTTGAAAAGCATATTAGAAATTCAATTCCTTTTTATTTAGAAGGTCATGAAATTATAAAAAAACTTTCAGATTTTTTTTTATTCGATGGATCGCAATGTTATGACATAGGTTGTTCTACTGGAAATCTCTTAATTAATTTGTCAAAATTTTCTAATAAAAAAAAATTGAAATTTCATGGTCTAGAAATAGAAAAAAAAATGTTTTTATTTTGTAAAAGACAAATTAAGAAAAATAATATTAAAAATATAAATGTAATAAATGCAGATATAAAAAAGACAAAATTAAAAAAAAGCAACTTAATAATCTCATATTATACAATGCAATTTATTCATCCATCTCACAGACAGATTATTTTCAATAAAATTTTTAAATCATTAAATTGGGGTGGTGCATTTATTATTTTTGAAAAAATAAGAGGAAATGATGCTAGATTTGATAATATAATTAATTCTTTGTATTTTGATTTTAAGGAAGAAAATAAATTTTTTCCAAAAGAAATTTTAAACAAATCTAAATCGTTAAGAGGTGTTTTAGAGCCATTTAGTGATAATGGAAATCTCGGATTTTTAAAAAGAGCAGGTTTTAAGGATATTCAAACTATTTTTCATCATCTCTGTTTTAAAGGATACCTTTGTATTAAGTAACTATTTGATCTTCTCAAGTTTTTTATTACGTAATTCAAAAATATTATCACAATAGTTCACTACATTTTTATCATGGGAAATTAATAACAAAGTAATTTTTCTTTTTAACGAAATTAAAAGATTTAATATTTCTTTTTCGGTTTCTTTATCTAATGAATTTGTAGCTTCATCAAAAATCAAAAATGAAGGTTCATTAAACAAAGCTCTTGCAATAGAAATCCTTTGACCTTCTCCACCGGAAAGATTCATACCCATCTCATTAATTTTGCTATCGATATCGAATTTATTGAGATTACAAAAATCTAAAATTTTTCTTACTTCACTTATGTCATCCTTTGAAGGATCAGTTTTTAATGTAATATTAGTTAACAAATTTCCACTGAATAAATAATTTTTTTGCCCCACATAACTAATTTTATTTTTCCAAAAATCTTTAATATTTGAATTTAATTTGCCATCTATAAATATTTGTCCCACCTCAGGATGATGAAGCCCAGAAACAATATCTATAATTGTAGATTTTCCTATACCACTTGGTCCATAAATTGCATTTGAGGTATTTTTTTTTAATATAAAATTCAAATTTTCAATTATGCTTTCTTCTTTACCTGGATAAGTAAATTTTATGTTTTTAAGTTCAATACTTTCATTAAAATCTTGCTCATCGTAATTGAAATTAGATTTTATAAAATTACCAATAGTATTCTTTTCTTTTACTTCATTATAAATATTTTCAAGTGCAATCTGACCTTCATCTAATTTTTGAATAGCGACTACTAATTTACTAACAGTTGGAATGAGCCTTGTAATCGCAACTAAAAAAAGTCCAAGGGTTGTAATTAACTGTTGTTTTTCCAAGTTTGATCTAATTGATATATAAATCACAGTAATGATTGCAAAATATCCTAAGGCCTCTAGAAAAATTCGTGGCAAGCTATTTATCCAGCCAATGTTTTTTTGAACATTATGAAAAATTTTACTTTGTTCGTAATATTTTTTTTTAAAAAAATCTTGTTTATTATATATATAAATATCCTTAAAAGATTGGAGCGACTCTATGATGTAATTGAAAATTTTTGCCCCAGAGGATAATCTTTTAATGGAATAAATGACAATTTTTTTCTTCATTATTTTATAAGTTAAAACTCCTATCAATATAATTACACTGAGTATCCCCAAAGTTATTTTTGGTATTGTAAAAATAAGAAGTAAAACAATAGAAAAAAACAATAAAACTTCAGCAAAAAGTGTTATTAATGAGTCAACGATTTTATTTTTAATTATACTAGTTTCGTTTTGAATATTTCTAATCATTTTTGAAGATTTTTTCTCTAAATATTGTGACCAACTTAAATCTAAATATTTTGAAAACAGTGTTTTTTGTAATTTTAAATTAAAATCATGAACCAATTTAAGCTTTAAAAGAGTGTGAATAATTATGAATAAAATTTTAAAAGAAAAAATAATTATTATTACAATTAATAAAAAAAATATTTTTCCTTGGTAACTTTCATCATCCATAAAGTGGTTTGTAAGATCTTTGAATAGGGGGAATTTTGAAAAATATTGAGGGTCAGTTACAGCTGAAATTAATGGAATCACCATTCCGATACTTAAGGCTTCAAAAAAGATAGAAAATATTGATGAAAGAAAAACCAATAAAATTAACCTTTTTGTTTTTAAGTCAATTATTTCAAGTATTTTATTAAAACTATCAAAAATCATTATTTAATTTATAAAAAAGATAACTTTTTAAACATACATCAAAAATTAATAAAATTCTCTAAATCTTAAGTAATTTTAATATCTTAGATGACAAAGGATCAGCGAATTTTAAATTTTGCGGTGATTTCTTATTAATGATTGCATCAAAGTATTTAGGATGTAATCCATATCCAGGCCTAATTATTTTGATATTATTTTTTGTAAATTTTTCACCCTTTTTTATGTTTGATGAAGCAAATATTGATCTTCTGTAAATTTTCATTTTTTTTTCACTTTTATTTCTAAAAAATGTTTTTTTACCCAAAAGATTAAATGCTAAATCTAAGTTGTTTCGGAAAGATCTAATTTCATTTCCTTTTAATGAAAAATCTATGTCCATACCTTTTTTTTGATTATTGAGAGCAATATGCTTCTCAATAACCTCCGCGCCTGCTGCTATACTACAAAGTGCTATTTTAGAATTATTTGAGTGATCTGACAAACCCACTTTACATTTAAACTTATCTTTAAGAATTTTAATATTATTTAGATTGAAATCTTCATTTTTTGAAGGATAGTTACTTACACAATATAAAAGTGTAATATCTTTAGCTCCACTTTTTTTTGCAACTTTGAAAGCACTATTAATTTCTTCAATATTAGCCATACCAGTGGATATGATTATAGGTTTTTTTGTTTTTGCAATTTTTTTAATTAAATTATGATGTGTCAGCTCAAATGAAGCTATTTTATAAATTGGACAATTAAGTTTCTCTAAAAAATCAACCGCTGTTTCATCGTAGGGAGTACTAAAAATTTTTATACGTAATTTTTTGGCATAAGCAAATAATCCTTTATGCCATTCAAGTGGTGTTTTCGCTTTATTATATAAATCCCACAATGTATAACCTTTCCAAATTCCATTTTTAATTTTAAATTTAGTTTTTTTTGTTTTAAGTGTCATTGTGTCTGGAGTATAGGTTTGGATTTTGACTGCATCTGCACCATTGATCTTAGCAGTTTTAATAAGTCTTTTTGCTATTTCATAGCTACCACAATGATTTGCAGAGATTTCAGCAATAAAAAAAGGATTTTTCATTTTAGCCATTTTTATAACTAAGTTTAATGATTTAGTAAAATGCTTTTCTATTATTTTAGAAAATTTAATATATAAAGTTAAGTTCTAAATTAATTGATGATTAAAATTGTCTCTAAAAAAACCCATGATCTAAAAAAAAGTGAAATTATGGATATAATTAAATTAAAAGAAACATATTGGAAATATGGTATCAAGTCTCAAAAGGAGTGGTTTAAAAAATATGTGAGTGCGCAAGATATTCATAATATGGTGTCATTTAATAATGAATTTATTGGATATACACTATTGAGGCCAAGAAAAATAATTTCTAAAAAGTATAAAAGGTACCTATATTTTGATACTTTAATTTTAAAAAAAAAATTTAGAGATAAAAAATATTCATCAAATCTAATGGACTTTAATAATAAAATAATAAAAAAAAATAAAAAAATTTCTTTTTTAATTACATTAAAAAAACTTGAGAAATATTATACTAAACATGGCTGGAAAACTTTAAGTAAAAAAAGCTTTGGAATTTGTGACCACAAGTCAGATAATATTGGTATGATATATAACAATTTTAAAAAGTTGAATAATTTTAAATTCTATCTATATGAATAAAAAGAATGATAATTTATTAATTATTGGTTCAGAGGGATTTTTAGGAACAGTTCTTGTAAAAAATTTAATTAAAAGAAAATATTTTAAAAGTATTGTTGGAGTTGATAATTGTTTATTTGGAAGTTTTAATAGTAATTATAAAAATTTTAAGTTAGTAAAAAAAAACTATAAAGATCTTGATAAAAATTTTCTTAAAAGATTCAATTTAATTGTTGATTTAGCCAATGTATCAAATGATCCATCCTCAGAACTAAATCCAAAGTTTACCTTAGATAATAATTATTTAAATAAAATGAAATTTTATAAAAAGTTATCCAATATAAAAAAATATGTTTATGCATCAACTTGTTCAGTTTATGGAAAAAATAAAAATTTAGTGAATGAAAATTCGAAATTATCCCCCATATCTGTTTATTCTAAATCATCTTTAAATTATGAAAAATTTATCAAAAGAAATAAAATTCCATTTACAATTTTAAGATTTGGCACCTTATTTGGATGGTCAAATAGAATGAGATACGATATTGCTATAAATAAATTAATAAGAGATGCATGTTTTGGGAAATCCATTGAAGTTTTGGGAGGGGAACAATTTAGATATTTTTGTTACAACGAAACAGCAGCAGAGGTAATTGAAAATTCTTTATTTGATAAAAAAAATAAATTTGGAAATAAAATTTTTAATATTGGAAATTTTAATATTAAGATTATTGATTTAGCAAAAAAAATTTATTCATATTTTGGAAATAAAGTAAAATTTAAACATGAAAAATTTAATACTGACAATAGATCCTATAAAGTATCAACAAAAACTATGAACTTGATTAATAAGAAATATCTCAAAAAAAAATATATTAATGATGCTTTTCTTAGTACAATAAAAAAAATAAAAAGTGATAAATTCCCTTATGCCAAAAATAAAGTAACCCTCAATGTTTACGCAGAATTTTTAAACAAAAAATGAGAAAAATTAATTTTTATGAGCATGAGATAAAAAAGAATTATAGAGATGTAAATAGGTCAATTTCAAGTTTATTTTTAACTTCAGGTCCCATAACAAGGAAGGTAGAAAAATTAATATCCAAGCGATTTAACAAAAAATATTGTTATCTAACCAATTCATGGACTAATGGTGTTATTTCACTATTTTTATCTCTAAATTTAAAAAAAGATGATGAAGTTATCATTCCAGCAAATACTTTTGTAGCATGCGCAAATGTTGTTGAGATGGTTGGGTGTAAATTGGTAATTGCAGATATAGATAAAAATACTAAACTATTAAGTATTCCTGACACATTAAAGAAAATTACTAAAAAGACAAAATTAATTATGCCAGTTCACTTATATGGGAATATTTTTAATGTGTTTCAATTAAAAAATAAAATTAGAAAAAATATCTTTATATTAGAAGATTGTGCTCATTGTTTTTCAGGACATTATCAAAACAAAAAAATTGGAACTAGCTCCGATTTTGCTGTTTTTTCATTTTATGCAACTAAAAACATTACATGTGGAGAAGGTGGAGCAATAATTTTAAACAACAAAAATCATTATGAAAAAATAAAGTCCATTTCAAACAATGGTATGACAAAGCCAGCTATGAAAAGATTTGAAAATAATAAATACTCACATTGGGATGTTATAACAAAAGGATTTAAAGCAAATTTAAGTGATATAAATGCCTCGTTGCTAGAAAAACAAATAAAAATTTATGATAAAAAAATGATAAAAAGAAAAAAAATTTATAATGCTCTTTATAAAAAAGTATCAAATATAAAATCAATAATTTTACCCACCACAAACTCTAATGTTTTAAGGGATTATCATTTGTTTCCAATTGGTGTAGAGATACAAAAAAGAGATAAATTAATTCATTTTTTAAATAAAAATCATATTCAAGTTACTGTTAATTATAGATCAATCACTCAATTAACTTATTACAAAAAAAAATATAAATTTAAATGTGGAGTTAGTGAAAAATGGGGACAGCAAACTTTATCGCTTCCATTTCATTTAAAATTAAAAAAAAAAGATATCGATTATATTTATTCTAAACTTAATGCTTTTTTTAGAAAATAATAAATATGGTAAATTTAAGCGTTATAATTCCAACACATAATAGAAATAATTTTCTTAGTCGATCAATTAAATCTTCTTTATTACAAAAAAAAAAACCTTTAGAAATATTGATCATAGATGATTGTAATAATTCAGAAACAAAAAAAATAGTAAAAAAATTTGATAATAAATATAAATACGTTTCTATTAAATACTTAAAAAATAAAAAAAAAAATAATGCTTTAATTTCAAGAAATATTGGTGTAGCTCGAGCAAAAGGAAATTTTGTTGCTTTTTTAGATGATGATGATTTTTGGCATAAAAATTATCTATCCGATGCTTGTATGCTTTTAAAAAAAAATAAAACTGATATTATTATTTCTAATACTTTTAATTTTTTTGATAAAAAAAAAATTAAGACAAATAAAAAGATACCCCCACTTTTTAAAATGGATGATTATCTGCATTATAATCCTGGTATCGTATGTTCGAATGTCATAATTAAAAAAAAAGTTTTTTTAGACTTGGGAGGATATGACCCTAAAGTATCTGGAGGTGCAGATAAAGATTTATTTATAAGGGGAGTTTTGTTAAAAAAAAAATATTTTATATCTCACAAAAGACAAGTTTACTTACAAAATCATCCTGGCCAATGGTCAAAAAAACACAATTTAATTTTGTTTCAAAAAATTCTATTTTTTAAAAAATATTTTAAGTATTATTTAGATTTAAAAAATTTTTCTAAATTTATGAAGATGATTATTGTATTTGTGTTATTAATTATAGGAAAAAAATGAAAACTAAAGTTTGTGTTATAGGTATCGGTTATGTTGGTTTGCCAATATTCTTAAATTTATCAAAAACAATAAAGGTAACTGGCTTTGATATAAATAAGAAAAGAATAATTAAACTAAATGAATTTGTTGATATTTATAAAGAATTTAAAAAAAATGAAATTAAATTATTCAAAAAAAGCAAAAGCATTCTAACATCAAATATAGCTGACATAAATGAATGCAATTTTTTTATAGTTACAGTTCCCACTCCAATATTTAAAAATAAAAATCCTGATTTAAGAATATTAATTAATTCCTGTAAGTTAATTGGAAAAATTTTAAAAAAAGATGATATTATTTTTTTTGAGTCAACTGTTTACCCAGGCGTCACTAACAAAATTTGTAGAATAACTCTTGAAAAAATAAGTGGTCTAAAATCATCAAAAGATTTTTTTTTGGGTTATAGCCCAGAAAGAATTAATCCTGGTGATAAAACAAAAAAATTAAGCACTATAAATAAAATAGTTGCATTTAATGATAATAATTTAAAAAGAATAAAAGTAGTTAAGGATATTTTTAAAAAAATATCAAAAAAAATAACTTATACCAAAGATCTAGAGTCTGCAGAAACTGCTAAAGTTATCGAAAATATACAAAGAGATTTAAATATTGGGTTATTTAATGAAATTTATAAGTTTTGTGACAAAGCAAATATAAACTTTAAAGAGGTAATAAGGTTGGCTTCTACAAAGTGGAATTTCATAAAGTTTAAACCTGGTCTAGTGGGTGGTCATTGTTTACCGGTTGATCCTTACTATCTATCCTATATTTCCAAAAAACATAAACTTAAAATGGAAATCCTTTTAGCTGGTAGAAATGTAAATAATCAAATGGAAATTTATGTTTATAAAAAAATTTTAAGCGAATTGAATAAACATAAATTAAATTTAAAAAATAAAATTTTAATTGCTGGTGAATCTTATAAACCTAATGTTGGTGATCAAAGAAATTCTATAGCTCAAAAAATTATAGTCAAGTTATTGAAAAGAAATAATAAAATTAAAGTTTTTGATCCTACCATTGATAACAAATATTTTTATAAAAGTTACCGAATTAATCTTTTGAATTACAGGAACAAATATGATGCAATAATACAACTAGTTGATCATGATATAGGATATAAGGAAATTAAGAAATATCTTAACAAAAATAAAAAAACAATTTTTATCAACATTTTTAATTGATGAAAGACTGTTATTATATTGCTGAAATCTTTTTACCAAATAAAAGTGCATATTCTACACATGTTATAAAAATGTGTAATGAATTATCTCTTAAATTTTCTTCAACAGAATTATTATTATTTAATATGAATAAGAATCTAACTTTTAAGATATTAAAAAAAAAATATATTTTAAGGGGTAACAAACATTTTTTTATAAAAAATATATTTCAAAATCAAAATAAAATAAATTTTATTAAAAGAATAATTTTTGGTTTAAAAGTAGTAACTTATCTAAAAAACAAAGAAAGAAGTTTTATTATTACAAGAAGCTTAATGACAAGCTTTTTTTTAAGTTTGTTCAAAATTTATCATAGGGTTGAGATTCATAATGAAATTATAGGATTGACAAAATTTTTATTGATTAATCTTAATTTTTTAAACTCACAATATGTTAAAAAAGTTATATTTATTTCTTCTAAGCTTTCTACAAAATTTAAAGTTAAAAGAAAAATAATTTTACATGATGCAGTTGATATTACTAATTTTAAAAAACCTAAATTTAGACAACATTTAAAAAATGTTGGATACTTAGGAAGTTTTTATAATGGAAGAGGCATTGAATTGATAATAGAACTAGCAAAACAAAATCTTAATCTAAATTTCTATCTTATTGGAAAAGATAAAAACTTTACATTTGATAGAAAACTTACTTCTAATATAAAGGTTTTAAATCATGTGCCTTATGCAAAAGTTCCAAATTTATTGTTTAATTTAGACATTTTGTTAATGCCGTATCAAAAAATTGTGCAAATAAACTCTAAGAGTTTAAATACCGCATTGTATTGCTCTCCACTAAAAATGTTTGATTATTTAGCATCAGGTAAAATAATTATTTCTTCAAACTTGCCTGGTATAACTGAAATACTTAAAGACAAGACTAATTCTTTGATTGTTGATAGTAATAATGTAAACCAGTGGAGCAATGCTATTAGAAAAATTCTTAAAAATAAAACTTTATCAAAAAGAATTAGTTTGAACGCTTATAAGACCGCAATTGATAATACATGGGAAAAACGAGCAAATAAAATGATTTTAAACTGAAAATAAATTATGAAAATTTTAATAACTGGATGCGCAGGTTTTATTGGATTTAATTTAGCTTATGCCCTTTTAGAAAAGAAAAATCTTGTGGTTGGTATCGACAATTATGACAATTATTATTCAATAAAATTAAAGAAAAAAAGAATTTCATTACTTAAAAAATTTAGAAATTTTAAATTTTTAAAGATTGATATTGCTAATGAAACTTTGTTAAAAAAAAATTTAAAAAAAAAGAAGATTGATATTATTTTTCATTTTGCAGCACA
>Ga0209335_10000985_pt1 | contig 33969 bp, 32 predicted proteins | sample COG_09_FD_184753 | JGI IMG/M metagenome (GOLD analysis project Ga0209335, IMG submission 184753) | Pelagic Microbial community sample from North Sea - COGITO 998_met_09 (SPAdes) (version 2) | ecosystem: Environmental > Aquatic > Marine > Neritic zone/Coastal water | place: Helgoland, sampling...
TTTTCGCTCTCTTGCATTTTTTAATGTTTTTTTTAATTGAGATGTCAATTGTACCATTACTTTTTTAGGACGACCAACTGGATTTTTTTCTTTTATATCGGATTTAGAAACATTTTTTGGAACACATTTATTAATTGATTTATCACAAAATGATTTTCGTGGACAACGTTTTGGCGGAGGTGGACAATTATTTTCATTGTCATCGTTCATTTCTACTATATAATCTATATAAATTATATTATATTTATTTTATAATATAATAACTATAAAATAACTACAAATATAGTATATTTAAATATTTATTATATCATAATTAGTAATTAAATCATTAACACGGGTTAATACATCTTTTTTTTCTAAATTATAATTTCTAATGCTATTAATTGCATTATCAAATGTTTTCCATTCCATTTTACTTACTTCGGTAGTTTGATACATTGTTTCATTAATATTTTCAAATGGCATATGTGCTACATAATATTTATGTTTATACGACTTATAGTTTGAACCAGTAAAAATTTCTTCAAATGGTATTAAATTTTGTAAAATATTTATAGACAATCGAGAAATTCCAGTTTCTTCTTCAAATTCTCTTAAAGCACATGATATATCTTTTTCTTGGTTATTATGACGTCCTTTTGGAAACCCCCATTCAGTTTCATTCCATTGTACTATATTATTACTATAAGAAATCAATGATTGTAATGAATAATCAATATTATTTACAGTAATTCCATGTTTTAATTGATCAAATTTTTCTCTAGAATTTTTCTCTTCACTTCTATATTGCGTATTTATATCATTACCCCATAGATTTTTCCATAATGTATCAAAATCATTAGTTAATATACGAGTTTTCTCATCAATTGTCATTTCTGATATAATATTATTTAAATATACATTACTATATATGTTGTATTTACCACGCATAAATTCAACATACCCAATAGTATCTTTTCTACGTATCATTAAATATTCATATTCTTTCATTGTTTCATTAAATCTGTATACAATAATACCAACACTTGTGATTGGTTGTTTACATTGATAAAAAATATGCCCATAAATTCCACAATTATTACAAAAATATGTATTCGATAAATTATTCATTATTTTTACTATTATAAGTTATATTCTATATGTTTTTATATTGTTTAATATAATGGCATTAGATCCAAAAATATGGGGTCCCTATTATTGGTTTGTATTACATACAATTTCATTAACATATCCATTAAACCCGAACGAAACAATAAAAAAAAAATATTATGATTTTATTCATAACTTGCCGTTATTTATACCAATCTCAACATTTGGCAATAGATTTAGTGAAATATTGGATAATTATCCAGTAACTCCTTATTTAGATTCAAGAGAATCATTTACAAAATGGATGCATTTTATTCATAATAAGATTAATTCGTATATAGGCAAGGACGAAATAACAATGGATGTTGCAATGGTAAGATATTATGAACACTATAAACCAAAGGCAGTTAAATACAAAGAAGAGAGAAAACGAAGAGAGAAATATATTTTTGCAATAGTTATTGTAATTATTCTATGTTTGTCCATTTATTTCTATAAAAAATAAATTGTTATATGTATAATAATATATAGCATATAATATGAACAAAAAAACACATAAAAATATATATACAACAAATAATAATAGAAAGACTCGAAAAATAGGCGGTAAGTCAATTTCATCAGGTTCATATGGTTGTGTTTTTAGACCATCATTAACGTGTGAAAACGCAGATAGCAATAAAGCGGATGATATTAAAAAAGGAAATTTTATATCAAAGTTAATGTATAATGATGAGGACTTTGATACAGAAAAACAAGTAATGGATAATCTTAATAAAATATTAGGTGAATTACCAGATATAAATAAAAAACATTTTTTGGTATCAAATACCACTACATGTACACCTTCAAAATTCAATGATGAAGAATTGGTTGATTTTAATAATGTATGTGATATATTTTCAGATAAAAATATAAACGAGTCTAATATTAATAGTAATTTAGACAAATTAAAAATAATTAATATGCCTGATGGAGGTATAGAAGTGGCAACACAAATTAAAAATATAATTGAAATAAACGAGAGTGAAATAGAAAAAAAGTATAAATCATTTATAAAATTGAATAATAGTTTAATAACATTATTATCAAATGGTATAATACCTATTAATAAACTAAATTTAAATCATTATGATATTAAAGGAAATAATATGTTAATCAATGATGACGGTATTGTACGTTTAATAGATTGGGGATTAGCAATTCAAAATGACGGAAAAAATATTCCGGATGACCTAAAAAAAAGTATATTCCAATTTAATACTTTATTTAGTAACCTATTTTTTAATAAAGATTTAACAAGTATGATACCGGATGAATACAAAAAGATAAAAGCATCCGAACTTTTATACAATGAACAATCAGGACAAACAAAATTATTAAAAATAGTTGCAGTTAACTTATTGAATAATCTTATGCATAATAATAATGATGGACATTTTAATGTAATTAAAGATATATTGCATAAAATTTATAAAATATATGCAATAGAGAATGGTTATAATAAGTTAGATTATGATATATTAATTGAAAATACAATAATAGATTATATAACGGCAGTATTAATAAAATTTGTAGATAGTAATGGAATATTTAAAGAAGATAAATATTTTTTTGAAGTATATCAAAAAAACACTGATATATTAGGATTTTTAACAGTATATATTAGATTTATAGAAAAAGGTATTGATTATAGTCAGACTATACCAAAAAAAGAACATTCACAAATATATCGAATGGATAAAGATATTATAAACGGAATATGTAGGATTATAATACAATATTGTTATAGTACAACATATGCAATAAAGGAAATAAATATAAATAAATTAATAAAAGAATTAAAATCATTAAATAAAATCGCTGAATCTATAATTAAAAAATCCACCAATACTACATCCATACCTATTAATATTTATAATTCAGATGTAAAACATAATAATAACAAACATAATAATAGCAAACATAATAAGAGTATCAAATTTGGATTTTCTAAACGTAATAGTGTGATCGATGATAATAAATTTGGATTTTCATTATAGTTATAATAATTATAAATGATAATAATTTATATAATAAATAAAAAAAAATTATATTTATTATATAAATGAAAGTAGAACTATTAATAATATTAATTACTGTATTTTTCATAGCAAATGTATATACAGACGGTAAGTATGTTAAATTGTTAAAGTCATGGAAAAAATATTACCAAATGGCAGGTATTGGGTTTGTAGGATTGTCAACATATCTTTTTATGAAAAAAAATCCATCGCAATCAAAAAGTTTATTAACACATGCAAATGGCATAATAAAATATATGCCAATTGACAAAGAATCAAGTGATATATTAACACCTTTTTTAAATATGTCGCAAGGAAATAATAATAATAATAATATGAGTTATCAAGAAAATGTATTATTAAATTCTGGAAGAGTAAATAATACAAATCCAAATACAAATACAAATGGACAACAAAAACCAACTAAACGCTCAGTAAGTGAAACAAAAAAGAAGTATGTAGCTTCACAACAAGGATGGAAATGCGGCGATTGTAAAAAACAGTTACCTGCTTGGTTTGAAGTACATCATGCAACTAGTCTTGAAAATGGAGGATCAAATCATATTGACAATTTAGTTGCATTATGTAGAGATTGTCATGGAAAAGCAACCGCATTTGAAAATTTATAATTTTAAAATTAATAAACAATGCCTATAAAATAAAAATAACTGTTTATAATAGTAAACAATTATAATAATGGATTCAAAAAAGAAATCATTTTATGATATTAATTTAAGTGAAACGATAAATTCAGGAATAAATAATGCAAAAGACATTAAATTAGATTTAGATGATAATGTTAAAAAAATTAAAGACAAAGTAGAACGAATCGGAGAGAAAGAAATAAATTTTGATTTTATCACTAGAATAACAAGATCAATATATATAAATCCAAATAAATTAGCAAAACTAGAAATGTTACAATATATAATGTTTATTATAATAATATATTATTACAATCCGTTAAATATTACAACAGAGCATCCATCATTTACAAAGTTATTAGTATTGACTGTATCATTTGCATATGTTATGTTATTTTTCTTTATTCGATTGAAAATAGATGCAGGAGAAGATATTGATTTTATTGAACCAACTGAAAAAGGCACAATAATAAAATATATATCAGTCATTGTTTTTTTTATTTTATTTATGTTAATTATTCAGTCTACATTATGGTTATTAATTAATACAAAACTGTCAAAATTGTTAGAACATTCTATGTCAATAATTATAGTTACTGTATCACTTAGTATAGTATATCTATTTATGAAAAAAACAATTGATACATTTAAAAATGAAAAAGGTCATAGGTTTTCATCATTGTTACTTAAAATTATTATGTATATACCTTGTTTGATTGTTGATATTATTGAAAAGATAAAGTATGAATTTAATTTAACAAGTAAACCTGTATGGATTTTGATTGGTATGGAAATAGTATTCATTTTAATATGGTTGATATTACCATATATTTTTGATAAAATAACTAATTATAATGGATTAAAATTAATTAACCAACCTATTAATTTAAATAAAGAATATACTATAGGAAATTATCAAGATTTGCATAAATTAGAAAAAACAGATCCTTATGATTTATCAAATATAATTGATAGTTATAATAAAAAGAAAAAAAATAGGAAGGAAAAAGAAGAAAATAATATATTAAATTATAATTTAAACTATAACAAAAATAAAGAGTGTGATATTGATGATAATAAAGGATGGATGTATAAAATTAAATCTGGTTTACATGATATTTTGAACAAAATTTTTAATTTAAATATTAATTTTGATATTAACCAGCAATTTAAAGAAACTGATTATAGAAGATATAAATATAAATATTCATTATCGGGATGGTTTTATTTAAACCCACAACCACCAAACACATCATATAGTTATTCTAAATATACAAATATAATTAAGTATGGTAATAAGGTTAGATTAGAATACAATGGTAAAAAAAATTATTTAAGAGTTATGGCAGAAAAAGCATCATTAAATGAGGATGATAATAGTAAGAATGAAGACATTGAAGTATTTAAAACAAAAAATGTTTTTCATCAAAAATGGAATAATGTAGTTATTAATTACGATAATGGATATATTGATGTTTTTTTAAATGGAATTTTAGTAGGTTCGTCAGTAGGCATTGTACCATATATGCATGAAGATAAAATTATCGTTGGAGCAAATCAAGGATTATACGGTGGTATATGCAATGTTTTATATTATGAAGAACCATTAAGTAAAAACCAAATTTTAATGAATTATAGAACTTTACGTATTCAGGAAATTCCTTATATTTATAGTTTATCAGACGATGTTAGTTTAAATTTTGAAAGAAAAGAAAACAACAAAAATTTATTATTGAATGATTTAAAATCTATGGTAGGAGCATAAAAACAATTATTTATTATTTTTTTAGAATATTATAGAATATAGTTAATTTCTATTCTATAATATATATAACAATGGAAATAAAACAATTAGTATTATTATTTTTTGTGTTAATTGTTATAATATATTTAATAGTTAATACATTTTCAAGTACAACCCATCTTACAAAAATGGCAAAAGCAAAAGAAGTCCAAACGATTTCTAGTGAAACCTTGAAAAACAAGAGTAATTCTAGTAATTATACCTATTCTATGTGGATGTATATTGATGACTGGAATTACCGATTCGGAGAAGATAAAATTGTTTTAGATAGAAAAAAAGGACCTACTGTTGTTTTAGGAGATAAACCAAATACATTAAAGGTGTTGGTTAAATATTATAGTGATCCATCAGATTTAAATGCAAATAAAATCAAATCCGATGATTCATGGAAAGATTTAGATGCTACAAATGCTGCATGTGATGCATGTAATTCTGGGTTTAGTTGTGCATGTAATGATTGCCAAAAAGGAATTCCAAAAAAAAATAATAATAATACTAACGATACAGATAGATTAAAAACCCCCGACGAATACTTTTCAGATGATGCAAATTCTACAGATCATCAATGTTTAGTTGAAAATATACCAATTCAAAAATGGGTTAATATAATTGTTAGTGTATATGGACGAACGTTAGATATATATTTAAATGGTAAATTAGTAAGAACATGTGTCATTCCAGGCGTTCCTAAGGTAGATAATAATTTAAATTTAGATATTACTCCAAATGGAGGATTTAGTGGATGGACGTCTAGTTTTAAATACTGGTCTAAATCATCAAATCCACAACAAGCATATAATATATATAAGGATGGGTTTGGTGGAAGTATTTTAGGAAACGCTTTAAGCAAGTATCGATTGCGATTTTCTATGATCAAAGATAATGAAGTAAAAAGTAGTTTTGAGATTTAATTAAAACGAATGATGTCCAATTATAATACATAATAATGATTATATATTAATAAGTTATACGATAATATAACTTATTAATAAAATACAATATATTTTATATCTTATATTTATATATAATTAAATGGAAAATTTGAAATCAAACTTTAATAATTATTCATCAAATCGTTATATTAGTGGAAGTAAGGAGTTTTTACAATCAAATAGTATTGTAGCAAAATTTGCATTTCTAATTTTAGTACTGATTGTATTTATGATGTGTTTAAGAATTGGGTCATTTATTTTAGGTAAAATTCTATCACATGATAAAAATCCAGTTTTAATTGATGGAATGATAAATGCTAGACAAATGATGATAATACCGCAAGATCCTTCAAAAAAAGGTTCAGTGCCAATTCTCCGTTCAGTAAATGAACGCGAAGGTATAGAATTTACATGGTCTGTGTGGATATTTGTAAATGATTTTGGTATAAAAGAACATGAAATGAAACATGTATTTCATAAAGGAAATGATAGATTAGAAGAAGGCACTAATTTTCCTAATAATGCACCTGGTCTTTATATAACACCTCGTATAGAGAACGGTAATAAAGGTGATATGGCAGGATTAAAAGTTATAATGAATTCATTTGAAAAAATAAATGAAGAAATTACAATTACTGATTTACCGTTACATAAATGGGTTAATGTTATTATTAGAATATCTAAACAGAATAATTTGGATGTATATATAAATGGATCATTAGTTAAACGTCATATATTATCAGGTGTCCCAAGACAAAATTACGGTGACGTATATGTAGCAATGAACGGAGGATTTGATGGAAATATATCTGATCTACGATATTTTGAAAAAGCAATCGGAACAAGTAAAATACAAAGTTTATTAAAAAAGGGTCCATCTACTAATATTGTTGGCAGTGATATGAATGTTACTAACAAAGAAAAAAAATATTTATCTACAAGATGGTACATGAAAACCGCAACAGATACATTTTAATTTTTCCAATGACAATCTATATCTCCTTCATTGTATTCTGCACCTGAATAATCTAACCATTCATTTAATGTAAACTTTAAATAATCGTAAGGTAATGTATAATTTTTATATTCCATATCAAAACCATATGATGACATTTCATAATAATGTTTTAAGGCATCTTCACTTTTCATAATATTCAAAAATTCATTTACTGTATGTATTTCAGATTCATTTGATCCAATTCCACTATACCTTATATATGGCATTATAATTGATATATAAATAATATATATATATATATCAATCTTTATATTTTTATATAATGATTTATTCTCTCAAATTAGGATTAATGCAAATATCTTTGGTTGGAAAAATATCACCAGACATACAAACATCACCTTTTCCAACTTCTATGCAACTACGAAATCCTTTATCTTCGCCAATATAACAATACCCTGAACCAGATAAAGGATTATTTATTTGTTGAATATCGCCAAGTTCGTTAGATGTATTATTATCTAAACTATTATTACCCCCTTGTTTGTTGGATATATTTCTATCTTTATTTTTATTATTTTTATTATTTATTTTGCGTTTTAAATTATTTATAGCAGTATTTTTATTATCAAATTCATCCTCGTTTTCGTCCTCATTTTCGTCCTCATTTTCGTCCTCATTTTCGTCCTCATTTTCGTCATCATGTTCAATAATTTTTTTAGATGTATTGACCTTTTCAAATCCGAAAAATCTTAATAATGGATTATATATTTCTGTTATACTAACATTAATTGGTTTAATTAAATATAAGACAATATTTAACATTAAAAAAACTATTATTATTATTATAAATAAATATCTAATAACTGAAGTATATATTGATGGTTGATCTGTAGACGTGGTCAATATATTGGTAGTTAAAGAAGATGGAATAAATGAAGAATTTTCATTTTCATGAGTATCAAAAGAATTATTATATATAGAATTGTTTGCATTAACTGGTACTGTTAATAATTTAGAATTTGGTGTTTTTTGTTTAGAAAGAAAACTAGGGTAAGCATTTGATACATTATTTTTCAATGTTGAAAACATTTTATTTGATTTTAAAGAATTTATGCTCATTGTATATATATAATATAATTATTATTTTTTAAACATACTCCAGTTTCGTCTAAATTCATATGCTTTTGTGATTTTTAATTTTTTAACGGTTTTAATGTTGATTATATCATATATTTGGTCTGTATGATTTGAAATACAATCAAATGATAAAATATTTATAAATATACCATTAAAACTATATTTAATATTATTTAAATTAACCATACTATCACATGAATTATTAGAATAATGCATTGTGTCTTTTTTTGATATAGTACGATTATATCCATCAAATAATCTTGTTATTTTTGTATCACTAATATCATAAAAATTAGATCTATCTATTTTTAAATTTACTTCTAAACAACGGTCATTCATCAAATTATCTTCTATACCCCATCCCCATAAATTAGGAAATCCTTTACTTTTTTCAAAGTCTTCACCCTTTATTGAAAAAATACCACCAAGAGCAAACTTAAAACCATAAAAATGTTTTACAATACCAGATGTTGTATTATAATTAATTATATTTTTATCACACGGAAATGTATCAACATCGTTAAAAACAAATGTAATATCTTTGTAATGATCTGGATATTTATTTTTTAATGCAATAAACCCTATATTTTTTACTGCTCCTCTATTGAATGGACGATTATCATATTGATGTGAAAAAAATATTTCATAAGGTTCTGTTTCATCTTCTAATATAAACTTCATTTTTTCTAAAAAAATATTTTTATCATTTTCCCTGTTTCTATACGGTACTATAAATACAATCGACGGTATTAAATGTGAATCGTCTGACATTATATAATATACATTTGATATATTATATATTATATTATTTATCGAATGGAAGGATAATCGAATTCATTTTTTCTAATCTTTCTACAGTTTTTTCCAAGTTTGATTTTTCAATACCATTTAGTAAATAATCAACATTAATAGATTCTTCGTGTTTTTTTACATCTTTATATACTCCTTCAATTTTTTTAACAATTAAATCAATTTGATCTTTGTTTTTAATTATACTAATATTTAAATCAATTGTTTCAGTCAATAGAGATATTGCAAAATATATAATAAATTTTCGACGTTTTTTAATACTATTGCTATATTTAATACTAAACATCTCAAGTAAAGAATTTATAATTTTTGTAATTAAAATATTATTATTTTTACGAGATTGATTTAATAAAATATCCCATATAATCCAAATAATATCTTTTTTGAATTTATCTTGTATAGGAGCAATTTGACGTGTTTCTGCTATACAAATTTCTTTTTTATGTTTACATATTGTTTCATATTCTAATATCCATTCTAACCAATAACAAGCAGTAACACTATTTTTAGATTCTTGCGTAACATGATAAGCAAACTCATTCATTGCAATAAATAATTCTTTTGGATCATCTGATTTAAACACATCTTTTACATAATCAACTGATGGTGCTTTTAATCTAGAAGACATAAATGTAATATTAAATTCATCAACTTTTTTAATTTTTATAGATTCCATACTATGTTTTTTGGAAGAATAACATAAAATGCTAATAATTTCTGAAAATAATGTTCTAATCTTTTTATTATTACGCAATGCTAATTCATTTCCAATATATCCATTTGATATAATATTTTTAAAATTGGTCATTCTTAATGATATGTAAATAGGCAATTTAGGATTTCCTACATGAATATAACGTCCAATAAATATTATGATGATATCCCATAAATCCTCAAAATGTGCTGAACATATAAGTTCAGCACCCCAATAACAAGCATGTTCAACTTTTGACATAGATAAACAATTTAATAATTCACTTTTTACCTTTGATTTCTGAAATTTAGAAAAAGTAATTCCCTTAAATTCATTTAAACTTCTTTTATCATTTATCTCGGTATCATCCATAAATAACTTTTATATATATAATACATATATATATACAAATGACAACTACAAACACATTGAAGAAAGTAAAAACATCATTTAATGTGTTTTATAAAACAACTTTACTGCATAAAGTATTGTATGGATTATCATTATTAGTTGCTTTATTTTTAATGTTTAATTACGGTAAATCACAGGTTGAAGGGTTTGAACAAAAAACAAATAAATTTAAAATGTTTACAGAAATTCCAGATATATATGATGATTTTTATATTTCATTATACGATGATTTAGTATTTAGTAAATTAAAAAATGATTTTGAAGTTACTAAAATCATAAAAAATACAAAACCTACAAACGAAAGTAAAATATTAGATATTGGTTCGGGGAAAGGACATCATGTAAGTAGTTTTGTTGCACACGGGTTTAAATCGGTTGGTATTGATATATCGCCAAGTATGGTGAAAGAATCAAAAAAAACATATCCTGAATTAAAATTTAAATTGGCAGATGCAACAAATTCTTCGGTATTTCAGTCAAATGAATTTTCACACATTACCTGTTTTTATTTTACAATATATTACATACAGAATAAACAATTATTATTTCAAAATGCAATTGACTGGTTAATGCCAGGTGGATATTTAATTATTCATTTGGTTAATAGGGATAGGTTTGATCCAATACTTCCTCCAGGAAATCCATTATCAACAATATCAGTTCAAAAATATGCAAAAAAAAGAATAACAACAACAACGATAAATTTTAATGAGTTTGTCTATAAATCCAATTTTAAATTAAATAATGAAGTATCATCAATTGATACTCCAAATGCATTTATGGTAGAATCTTTTAAAAATAATAAAAATGGGAATGTCCGTAAACATGAACATCAGTTATATATGTTAACACAATCTGAAATTTTAAAAATTGCAAAAGATGTTGGTTTTATAGTTCATTCCAAAATTGATTTAGTTGAGTGTCAATACGATAATCAATATATTTATATATTACAAAAACCAAATTAAATTAATTTATATAATTTAATGAATAGTTCAATCATTGTATAAAATATTCTATGTATAATACAATATTTTATAGTTAATGAATACCATTAATATTACGTCACATGTATTATTGTATATATTTATGTTTTTCGTAATACTATATTTAATTATAACAGCATATATTAGAAAAAAATTAGATTTTTGGTTAACTCAACCAGTATTTCATATATATAATTTAAAATACTGGGTTAATCCTCCTGGTACTATAAATAAAGAATATCCAAATGTAAATAAATATGTAAATTTAATTAACAATAAATTAATACAAATTGATTATACAAATAATGATGATAAAGATAAATGTGAAAATAAAATAGAAATAAAAAAAATATGTAGTTTTATTAAAAATAATTATATTAAAAAACACCCACTTGTACAATATAATCCGACCTATGATGATATAATTTCATATTTACAACACTCTTCACATAACTCATTTTTTAATGTATATCAAGAACCTAAATTATTATTTGAAAATGGAATTCCATCAAATCTACATGAAAATGAAATAATAGGCGTTGCCTCATGCAAATCATTAAATGTGACAATTAAAAACAATAACGAAAAACCTACATTTTTTCAAGCATATTATGTAGATAATTTATGCGTAAAACCATCTCATCGTAGAAAAGGCATTGCACCTGAAATAATTCAAACATTTTATTATAATATGTCACGTAAAAATAATAAAATTAACACATATATATTTAAAAGAGAAGATAAAATAAATACTATCGTTCCTTTAGTATATTATGATACATATTCGTATGATATATCATGTGTTAATTCAGAATATATACCTAATAATGTATTAAAATTAATTGAAATTACAAATCAAAATACTAATATATTAATAATATTTATTAAAGATCAAATAAATAAATTTGACTGTTCAATAATGCCAGATGTTTCAAATTTAATACATTTAATTGATAAAGGGAAGTTAAAAATATATGGTTTATTATTCAATAATGAATTAATATCAATATATATATTTAGAATATTAGAGTTATACAATAACAAAAATAAAACGAGTGAATGTATAAGTATTATATCAAATTGTAACGATGATGTATTGGTTACTGGGTTTATGATGAGTTTACAAAGAATAATAAAATTAAAAACATCTATACTTTTAATAGAAGACACTGCTGATAGTAATAAAATTATTAAATACATATCAAAAAATAAATATTTTAAATTAATGTTTAAAAGTCCTACTGCATTTTTTATATATAATTATGCATGTTATTCTTTTAAAAACGACAAAACATTACTAATATATTAATAATAATTTTTAAATCATAACATGGTATAAATATAAAAACTATCGTGAATATTTACCTGCTCGTGCAAATGAATCTACTATAAATATAATAAAAACGCCTAAAAATGAATATAATACGACTTCTTCCATAACATGCCCAGTTTTTTCATCTTTTTGTTCTTCAAGTAAATGTATCATATAATTTAGTTTGTCGAGTAACATGTTTTTGTTTTGGGTTTCATTTGAAGTTAACTGTGTATGATTATTTTTGTTAAAGTATGGAATATATTGATTATTATAATCATCTGAATAATTGTTAGGTTGTTTATTGAAACCTTCATATTCTATAGGAGAAGGATATTCTTTATCTTTTTTATTATTCATTTCTACGTTATTTACATTTTCGTGTGTTTTTTTTATAGTAGATGGTATTTCATAATTATTATCATCATCAACAAACTCGTTAGTAGTGTTATTTACAGAATCATTCTCTGGTTTTAATGTATTTACTTGAGCATGTGGTGGGGGTGTAAAATCTACTAAATTTTCAGTATCGTCCATACCATCAAACCCTTCAAAACCATTCGTATTATTAATTAATTTTAACATATTATTCACTTTATTATTATTATTTGAAGATTTATGTTCAGGTTTATGCTGTTTTTTATATGTAATATTTTTTCGTGCCATGCGATTTTTTTCATATGGAGTTAACTGTTGCATATTTATATTATTATTTGTTTTATCTTCAATTTCAGAAAATGCTAAAGAAGATGACATATCTATATGAAAATAAGATATTTTTATTTTTTATAAAACATAACTAAGAAAAATAAAAATTAAATATATTTATAATATAAAATGTATATTTCTAATGAAATTATTGTTTTGTTTTTTATAATTTCGTTTTTAATATATAGAATGCCGATCGTTTTAGTAAATTTTAGTAAAACCCTAAAGGGTAAAATGTTATTGTTAATATTAACTATATGCTTTACATTATATAATAGAATTGCTGGGTTTTTAATTGCATTATTTATAATATTTGTATCTGAATATAATTATGAAATAAATAATTCAAATATTTATGAACAATTTACAAATATTGAACATGGTAATAATGATGATAATAATAATAATAAAAAAGATAGATTAACAATAGAAAATATTTTTAATAAAAAAAATTAATAACTCAAAAATATTATAACTTTATATAATATATGTCTTATGACGATATATTGTATATAATATTACTTATCTTAATATGTATTTTAATAGAAAGGGTTTTTTTTGATACAAATGATATAAAATCATTTAATATAACCAAGACAATAAAAGATTTTAAAAAAACATTTTCAAACACGATATTTGAAGGTTTCGATCATCAAGGTGAAAGTGTTATTGCTAGTAATAAAAATAAGAGTATGTCAGAAAATGCATCAGAATATAAATTATCGGAAGATGAGAGACGGGTTGTTGAATCAGTAAAAACTAGTTATACAATTGCAGAACAAGTTGCAATAATAATTATTAAAATGCCTTATAAATTTATAAATTTATTTTTAAGGGGAGTATTCGATATGATGGTAAACATAAAAAACATATTTAATCCCATTATAAAATTAGTAAAAAGTTTAGGGGATATTTATGTAAATATTATTAAAAAAATGTATAATACATGGCTTAAATATGTTAAAAAGTTTTTTAATACGATGAGGAATTTACCTGAATTTATTCAAAAAATGTCTATGAAATTTATAGATTTTATAACAAATTCTATTCTACGTATAATTGATTTGTTTTCAGCATTTTTTGGTATATTTGATAAAATATTTAAGTTGTTTATGAAAATTCCAACTATGCTTTTTTCCTTTATGAAATCAATGAGTACAATGATTATAAATATGATAGAAATTATGTTTAATCTTCCAACATTTTTCTTAAATTTAAATATTAAAATACAAGAAAAAATGATGAGTATGATGTAAAAATGTTATTAAAATTGTTATAAAAAATATTCTAACTATATTCTATAGAGTAAATGACAAAAGAAAATACAAAAGATATTAGTTGGACTTCTAAAATAAATAATATATATTTACGAAATATAAACGAAAGTAAGTTTTTAATTGGTATTACGATGATATTATTAAATGTTGGATCTAAATATGTTGATTTTAGATTTTCAAAATCACAAGAAAAATTATTAAGAGAGAGCGTTGCAAGAGAAATATTAATTTTTGCAGTTGTTTTTATGGGTACTCGTGATGTTATTTATGCTATATTATTAACTGCTGCTTTTATTATATTATCAGATTATGCTTTTAATGAAAAAAGTGACTATTGTTTGATCCCTGATAGAATGAAAAAAATATCTATTTTGGTTGATACAAATCAAGATGGCATTATTAGTCCAGAAGAAGAAGCAAGAGCATTGGATTTATTAAAACGAGCAGAAACTAATAGAGATAAAGATATGCAAAAAAAATTTAGCACATATTTAACAACTATGAATAATAGCATTGTTTAATAATAAATATATTTTTATTTAATATTAAATTATATACAGTTTAATGTATATAATCTTTTATATGCATAATATAATAGTGTAATGTTCGCTAATAATAATTATGATAATTATGATAATTATGATAACCGTAATAATTTACCAAATATAAATGGACCTGGATATGATAATAATGAGTTAAAAAAACCTATTAATGACATTGAAAATGATAATAATGCTGATGTTGATAAAAATGATAATAAATATGAATCAAAAACAACCACATTAAAAATACTTATAAAATCAGACGGTGATTTACTAACAAAAGAATATGATTTAATACCATTTCATCCAAATATGTTAGATATTACTGATCTAAGTAATAATAGAAATGTTATTTTTTTTCCATCCTTCATAAAAATTACAATGAATGATTTAAAAAATGCAAATTTAGGTATAGGTAGTGATTATTATAAAGCATTTACAAATTTAAATACGTATACACAATTAATAAAATATATTACAGATCCAGATAGTAATAAACAAGAAGATAATACATTAATTGTTACAAAAACTAATATAAAATCACATATATTATCATTATCAGTGAATGATGATAATTCTGATAATATGATGACAATTGAAAAAAAAAATCCAGAACCAGAAGATATAATTACACATAATATTGGATTGATTAAAAGAATTTTTTTTCCATTAAAGAGTAGATTTTTTATTTTAGGTAATGAATATACTGTTACAAAAAGCGATTATATCCCTCCATATAAACCGTCATCTAATTATAATAGTTATTTATCAGAAATAGAGAAAATTCCATTAAGTTATACAATTACTATAAATTTAACATTACTTAATTCATTTGATCATCCAGATGCAGGAGATTTTGCGCGTATGAATTGTAAAGCAAAAAAAACGAATATTAAAAAAGAATTAAATTTATTTTTTGGTAAACCATCTGATGATAAGTTAGATAGTAATATTAAACCCACATCTTCTATTTTGAGCAAACCTAAATTATCAAATCGCAATTTCCCAAACTTACAAACTGAGTGGGAAAACCGTAATCGTGATATTTTTGAAGAAGAAATAAAGATTGGTACATCAAAAAAATCAAAATTAATTAATTCTTATGAAAAGAACGAAACCGAAATTAAAAAAATACCTGAGTTATGGATAAAAGAGCGAATGGAATTAGATAACGCATTTGATATATTTTACATGAATTTGAAAATTAGTATTAATAATTATAGAAAAATGATTGAAGATAAAGCAACCCTCAAAGGTGAATACAATGAATTAAGAAATAAAAAATTAGATCAGATATATGATGAATTTTTGATTTTTAAACATAAATTATTAGATGATTTAGAACTATCATATGATACAGATTTACTACCGGATGAAAAGAAAACAGTGATTAATGACATTAAAGATAATTATACATATAAAAACTCTATTGAAATAATATTAGATGATATTAAATTAACATATAAAGAACACATAGATGATAAATTTATAAAACCATACATGGATGATGAGATTAAAAAAAAGATTATATTAAATGAATTATTGGATAAAGAAAAAGAAATTCAAACAAAATTAATAGATACAAATAATAATGATTATACAATAAACTTACTAAATACCGAATTACTTAATATTCAAGAAAAAATACGAAAGCAAGAAGGTTTGTATAAATTGATGAACAAAAATAATGATAAAATGATACAAAAATGGGAAGAAATTATTGATAAAAGAAAAAATACTTTAAAAAAAATACAAAAAATAGATGATACTGATAATATAAAACAAAAACAATCAGAAAATAATAAGAAACTTTCAGAAATATTAGACGAAATAAAATCAATTTCAAATGACACCTTATTGGTTGCCTATTTTTATGCAGATAAAAAAGATAAATTGTCTAAATCTGAAATTGAAAAATATAAAAATAAACGACCTGATAAGGATTATGGTACATTAGAGAGTGTTCAAAAAGAGTTAGAAGAGTTAATAGATGATTATATAAAACAATCAGAGCAGATAGGAACATATCAAGCAGTTTTATCACGAATAGAATTAATTGAAATAGAAGTCAAACGAAATGTGTATTTAATAAATGAAACTAAACGTGAAATAAGTAGATATGAATATAACCGTGCAAAACTTTTAGCAGATATTAAAGGATTAAATAGTAGTAGTGGTATTAGTAATCCAAAGATATTAAACAATATTGAAAATGAACTTTCGAAGGTACAAAAAAGTATTGATAAATATAATATTATTTTGGATAAATTGAAAAATAAAAATAAAATATTAGAGTGGAATAAAAATATATATAATAAAATAAATAGAAATGATATTGATATTGATGAACAATATAAAAATACTAAAATGAAAATAGAAGATAAAAAAATAAAAAATGATAACATATTTGGAATAACTAGTAAATTAAAAAACATGTTTAAAGAAATTCAAAAAGATTTATCTAAAAAAATTGATGATTTTAGTGACAACTACTATTATCAAAAGGGGAAAGAGAATGATTCAATGACTGCATTTGATAGTATCGTTGGTATTCCTCCGTTATATTCAAAGTTATTTGATAATTTAGAATTAAATAAATTACGAGAAGAATATTTTAATATAATAAATACAAATAATAAAAATGACACTGACGATGAAGATGACGAAGATGACGAAGATGATGAAGATGACGAAGACGATGTAATCGTTAATATATTAAATCATGATATTTCATTATTACAATTTATGAAGGAACAATATAATATAATTCTTAAAAAATATTTTATAAATAGCAATGAATCTTCTTCTAGAGCAGTTTTTCGTATTGGTATTGAGGATGCACAAAAAAATATAGATTCTATTATTAAAGAGTATAAAAGAAACATTACGAAAATTCCTAACCCCAGCAAAATAAGTGATTTACTGAAAATATACGAAAGTATTAAATTGTTTTTTAGAGGAAAGCGTTTTAATGTACTTAAAGGTAATAAATATACAAAAGGCGGAAGTATAAAAAAAATCACACACAAAAATAAATTAAAATTAAAAAAAAAATGTTACACAAAAAAATATAAAAGAGTTGCTAATAATAAATCAAAAAGGAAAAATAAAAATAAAAGGAAATGTAAAAAATTTACTAAACCAAATAAAAAGTTATATAAAAATAAAAGTAAAAGTAAATCATAATTTGTGTAAAATATTCATAATATTATATTATAATTAATAATATGAATTTAAATATCTAAACTAACGGTATTTTTCTCACTTTTTGGTTTTCTAGGCGTTTTTCCTGAAGAACCAGATGATTTTTTTGTAGGAATAACAGTGGTTTGTATATTTTCTTCAGATTGTTGTATATTTTTTGTTTGTGTATCAGGTTGAGGATTATTAGACATTGTTTTTAATCCTGATAATAATTCACTAATATCAGTTGGTCCTTTCATTTCAGGTCGAACCGATTTAATATTCATGCTTTCGTTGTTATTTACATTTGCAAATTGTTCTTGAATATTAATTCCGTCATTATTTCTTGAACGCATAAGATCTGGACGATTTTTTGGAGCAGCAGTTCTCTCACTTTGACTTCTCATTGTATTTGTTTTTTCAGGAGGAGGAGGAGGAGCATTGCTACTGGTACTTGGTGTGAAATTTCCCATAAATCCACTAAATCCTGGATTTGTATCTTGCATACTGTTTACAGCAGCACTTGTAAATTGTTGCATTAGTTCAGGATTTTGACGCATAATATCATCCATTCCAGGTAAAGATGATTTGAACATTGTATTTGTCATATGAACCATTATAGCAGACCCCCCCAATTGAAACAGTAATTTTAATTCAGGTGCCATCTTTGCCTTTGATTTATATTTCTCATGTAATTCTGCGAATATTTCATCATAATCATTAATATTTTCATTTACTTGTTCGCTCCAACCATCTAGTTTAACATCAAATGGATCAAACTTTGTATTTAAAAATTCCAATCCGGTAATTGCGGCCATTAACATTTTTCCTTGAAATTTGCAACTATTGGTACGTTCTTTTTCAGAAATAATCATTTCATATTCACCCTGCATTTCATTTAATGATGATTCCATCGAATATTTTTTTGTTAATTTAGCACCTTTACGTTCAATTTCTTCTAATTTTCTTAAAACTTTAAATTTTTCTAGTAATGTTTCTTCTGGGGTTAGTTTTGGAGTATCACTGTATTCCTTATCTGGGTTAATTGGGATATTATTAAATTTTGAAAAACCATCCCATGTTTTATCATTACCAGATGACGCAGTTGCCCTTCCAACATTAGCATCATTAACACTAACGATACTACCAATAGATACTGTATCGTCAATTTCTTCGTTTGGAGACGATGCTTGGTTTTTATTTAATTTAATATTAGTATGACGATTTCCACCAAACATGGACGATGCATTAAATAATCCAGATTTAGAAATCGCCGGCGAACTTGCGGATTCTTGTACCAATCCATTTAAATCATTTTCTAATTCATTTATATCTTCTAAACCAATATCCACGTGTTTTTTATCATTATTTAATAATTTGTCATTCATTAATAATTCAATACCTCCTCCAAAATTAACAGATGGTTTACTATTACCACCAATATCGATTGTATTCCCATCGGTATCATCTAAATTAATACTAACAATATCATTCGTAATATCTTCTATCATATTGTGTATTATGTATAAATTTTAACTTTAAGTTATACGCAATAAAATATATTTATTAATAAATATATATTATAATGTATGTGTATTATTTTTATGACGATTCAGATACCAATGACCTTGTAGATAAGCATCTGCTAAATCGTCCTTCTTTTTATGATGTTTAAAATGTGATAACCAACTTTCATTTTTTTCATCTATCTCTCTTAAATCATTTAAAATTCGTTCCATTACCTTAATGCCTTCTTTTTTTCTTGCAGAATATGTTGATATATCAGTTTCAAATAAATCAATATGACCCTTTAATTTATTTATTGCAGATATGAATTCTATATTTGTTTTATTATTCATAATAAAATATTGAGTTATCATACCCTGTAATGTTTTCATTCGGTTTGCAATTGGACTTATTTGATTTTCAATTAAAATATAATCAATACTAGGTAAATAATTAATTAACACATTATCAAAACATTTTTTCATTGATATTCCTAAACTTATTAAATTAAAATCGTTTGCTTTTATCGACGTAACTGACGTCAATACATTTTTATTAATAAATTTAAATATACGATTTAATATATCATCTTTTTTCATTTTTTCAATAGTGTTATTATTATCAATTGGAATGTTATATTCAACTAAAATTTGTTTAAGATCGCTTATTTTTAATTTCTTAATAGATTTAATTGATAATTTTGCAGTTGGTATGATAAATTCAGATTTCTTTGAATGTACCTTACAAAAATACTGTTGTGCCGTTAAATCATTAGAATTATCAAAAGGTGTAGTATATTTTGCTATTTTATTGCAATTTGTTATTGTACATGTATTATTCTCTCCACATAAATTGATTACATCCCATTTAATTATATTATAAATACAATCATCATCTGTTTTTTCAATTAAACAATATGCTAAATTTTTTATACCAACATCGATACTTAATATTTTCATATTATTATTATTAACTATTAATTATAATATATTTAAATAATACTTAAATATATTAAATTATGTCTAAAAATAAAGTAATTTCAGAGTTGGATGAAAAAATAAATTTAATTATAACACAAAACGACGAATTAAAAAAAATAATAACTACTCAACAAACTACAATTAATAAATTAAATAATGATAATAAAATAATTATGAACAATGTATTAAAAATGGGAAAACATATTGATTTTATTAATACTACATATGAAAAAATTAATAATTCTTATTTTTTTAAAAATATATTCAATTAATAACCTAATTTGCTCTAGGTATTTGATCCATTAATAATCGAGATTGAGATATAACAGGAGTTACCATTCTAGACTGTAATGTATTATCTGATAAATATAAATTTTTTAAATCACTATTATCATATCCAACATTTGTGGTTTTATCTAAAGTTGATTTAAATAAATAAGGAGTATTATTTGAACTAGATTGATTTTGTTCTGTATTAACATAAGAATTATTACATGCAGATGTTTGATTATATGATATAATACTATCAGCATTTTTAGTTAAATATTGTCTATATTCCCAATTTGATTTTATTCCAACTGATTTTTTAATATGTTCATTAATATTTGATCCAGGTTGCCAAGATGCATAATTTCGTCCATCATGCATTATTGGAGGAAAATCATGATATGTATTGTGTGATCCACTATAACAGGTACCCCAACTCATTTGTATATATATAATATAAAATTTATTTATTTTTTGAGTAATGCTAATATTTCATTTTTTTTTAATTTTTTTGCTTCCTCTGATAAAACATTTTTATTATCAATTATATATTTTCGCAGTTCATCTACCTTCATTTGTTCAAAGTTCTTAATAGTTTCACTGGAATCGCCTAAATCATGTATAACATTGGTTAAATCTTCAATGGTTGAATTATCAATAATATCATCATTATTTATATCACCAATAGGCATAATATTAATAATACCATTAGATTCATCGAAATGTTCGATAGTATTACCATTATCTTCGCTCTCGCTATCTTCACTGTCGCTATCTTCACTATTACTATCTTCACTGTCACTATCTTCACTGTCACTATCTTCACTGTCAGAAACGATTATTTTATCTGACATCATTTCTTTAACTGTATTAATAGCAGAGTTTGATGCTAACCCATTCATATTAGAATCATTATCAAACATTTTCCCTCCACCGGCGAGGTCTTGTTGAACATTTGTAATAAATGCAGTTAATACTCTGTTTTGTTTATCAATCATTTGTTTTACTTCTGCTAAACGCATGTTAAAGTATATGAAAATTATACCACAACATAAAAACGTAAAAATAAAATAAATTGGACTTATACCGCAAATACCCATTATTGAATAACTATTATATTTTTTAAATAGTTATTGAACGTATTTATTAATAATAAATATATTTAATTAAATATTAAATTATTCGTTTAACATTGTAATTGCATTTTCAATAATTTCAGATGGATAATTTAAATCTTTTAATACCTTGACGCCTCCTTTTATTTCTGATATTCCTTTTTTTAATTTATATGTATAAATAAAATTATTATTTTCTGTATTAATATTCATATGCAAGTTATCAATTTTATCAATATCATCTAAACCTTTACATAAATCTAAAAAGTGCGTTGTTAAAACAAAATTAACCGAATCATATTTATGAAGATATTTTAAAAATGCATTTGCACTACTTATTGCTTCATATGGATTCGTCCCAGAGTACAATTCATCAAATACACAAAAGTGCCTTAACTTTTTATCAATTATTTTATCATTGCTATTATCATTATTATCATTATTATCATTATCATTATTAATTGATGTAGATTTTTTATTATTGCAAATATGGTCTAAAATATCTTTACATCGTTTTGCTTCTGCTTGAAATAAACTATCTCTTTCGGATGTATCTGGAATATTAATATAGCAGTGAATCATATCATATGGAACAATATTTGCTTTTTTGTAAAATCCAAATCCTAATTGCTGAGACATTATAATATTAAATATGGTTGTTTTTAATAATGTTGTTTTTCCTGCTGCATTAGGACCAGTTATAATTAAATTTTTATTCAATTTATAACTATTTTTTACTGGATTTTCTTTAACCAATGATGGAAAATATGCATTATTAAATGTTGTTATACCCTTTTTAAATTTACAAGATGAAACGTATTTATTTTTAATATTAAAACGCAATCCATTTAGGTTATCAATATATCCATTTACACCAAATGTATATTCAAATGTTTTATGAAAATTAGGATCCTTATATATTTTATAAAAACATTTCATAACATGACCAATCTGTTTCGTTTTATTGAAAGTAATCTTATTTGGTAAAATACATTTTAAATCATTTAACATATTAACACAAACGATACGATGTTCTTGCATATTTTCTATAAATGTATTATATGTTGGCAAATCACTGCATTGTTCTTGTAATATATCAAAATTCTTAATAGTCCCGTATAAATATTCCTTCAAACTAAAAATTTGCTTGTGTATTTTTTCCATATTATAAAAAAAGTTACGACATGTCATTATATTTTGATAAATTTGGATAAAATAAAAAATTATAGATGCAAAAACATATACCATTTTTTCAAAACTTAATGTAGAAATATCAAAAATTTTACCTAATTGATGTTTTTTAAAGACCATTTTTAATAATTCAATATATTTATCAATAGTAATTGGTAATCCACGTATTTTTATAATAATCAATGGAATTATTAAGAACAAAATCGGCATCATTAATGAGAAAATAGGAGAAGCCATATTATACATACTGAGTAACTGTAAAAATTTTGAGTTTGTATTTAAAATACGTAATTTTTCCCATTCAACATAACTATATTTTTCATTAAACCCAGTTTCATTATTAATTTCATTCCAAATTTCTATAATATCTGTTTGACATTCTGCATTAACATTATCTTGTTGTATATTTTTTTTTTTCAATAATGTCTGCGTGTCTTTTAAAAATGATATATCTGATGTATAATATTTACTCCAACGATTTATATTATTTTCGCCCATTATAGTATTGGGATTGAATACATGCGTATATAACGACTTTTTATTTTCGCTTTTAACTAACTCTAAATCATTAATTGTATGATCTTCTAATTTTGTTTTGTTATCTATATATTCAATTGGCAATTTAAACATATTCATTTTTTCATCTGGATTAAAACAATCATTTTTAGATACTATATTCCCCTTTTCTAAAACAATATTTAATATATCATTCATCATTTAATAATATTATTATAAATAATAATAATAATAAATTATTTATATTTTAACGAGTTTAATTTATATTATTACTGCGATGCCCAATCTTCAGTAAGTTCATTAATTTTTGTATGGTAATATTCTTCTATATATTTCATTTGATTTAAATCACGTGGCGTTATAAAATTAATACCAACACCCTTTCTACCCCAACGTCCACTACGTCCGATTCGATGGATATAATTATGTACACAGTTTGGCAAATCAAAATTAATTACTGTACTTACTTGTTGTATATCTATACCACGAGAAGTTACATTTGTTGAAATCAATACACGATGTGTTCCATTTTTAAAGTTTTCATAATTTAACATACGTTCCTCTTTTTCCATTCCACTATGAAGTTGACATACTGGAAAATTATCACTATTCATAGCAATATATAAATCATTTACCCGTTTTACACTGTTACAATATATAATTGATTGACTAACAGTTAATGAAGAATAAATATCCTTTAATGTTTCATATTTAAATTTATCATTCTCAATAGCAATATAATATTGTTTAATGCCTTCAAGTGTTAATTGTTCACTTTTAACTAAAATTTTTACAGGATCACGCATAAATTTCTGTGTTAAAATATATAAATCATTTGGCATTGTTGCACTAAACAATGCTACTTGAATACTTGTAGGCATAAATTGAAAAATATTATAAACTTGATCTTTAAATCCAAATGATAGTAATTCATCTGCTTCATCTAAAATTAACATTTTAATTTTACTATTAGTTAATAGTTTACGCTTAAGCATATGTTGAATACGACCCGGGCATCCAATAATAATATGAGATGGATTGTTATTTAACGTACGAATTGAATCATCGGTTGATGTTCCGCCTATCATTAATTGTGTAGATAAATTTGGAATTAATGAACCGATTGAATCAATTACCTTTTTCGTTTGAATAGACAATTCACGCGTAGGAGATAATATAATAACCTGAGGTGATTTTATACTTGTATCAACTGATTGTAAAGCACCAATTGAAAAACATGCAGTTTTTCCAGTACCAGATTGTGCTTGTGCAATTAAATCTTTGTTTTCAAATAAAGGAATAATTGCTTTTCTTTGTATTGGACTTGGTTTTTCAAATCCATTCGAGTAAATACCTCTCAATAATTCTATTCTTGGGTTTAAATCTTCCCAACTATCAATTTCATTAATATCTTCTTTTTTTTTATCTTCAGTTGACATTATATAATTATTAGTAAAATTATATTTAAGTATTATTAAAAAAATTGATATAAATATATATAATATAATATTTATAACATATTAGATAATGTCTCGAGTAAACACTAGATATACATTACCAGATTTTGTAGATTATAAAAATAGTATGTCGATAATTCCTCAGTTACCACAAGAGACAATCGATATCATTAATAAAATATCAGTAAATGTCGGCGCACCAGAATATAATAGAACACCTCACTTTAATAATAATAATAATAAAAAAATTAAACATACTATAAAAGAAGCGTCAATTGATGAATGGAATAATATTCGTAATTTTAAGTCAACTGTACTAGAAAAAAAACAAGGAATTGATGCTTCTATTGATAAGATTCGAAAATTCTTGAATAAAATAACTGACAAAACGTATGATAAAATGGTTTTAAATATTATTGACGAGATCGAATATATCATTAAAAATAACGATTTTAAAGATGATGACAAACCTATGTTAATCACGTCATTGCAAAATATTGGTGATTCAATTTTTGATATTGCAAGTGGAAACTCGTTTTATTCTAAAATATATGCAAAATTATTTAAAGAATTAATGGAGAGATATGATTTTATGATTGAAATTTTTAATAAAAAAATAAATTCAACAGAATACATTTTGAATGATTTCAGTTATTGCAGTCCAGATAAAGATTATGATCAATTTTGTAAAAATAATAAATCAAATGAAAAACGTCGTTCACTTGGACTGTTTTATACAAATTTAATGTTAGAAAAAATCGTTGATAGTGATAAAATTTTTGAAATGATTCAAGATGTCCAAAAAGATCTATTTATAAAAATTAAACAAGATGACTCATCGAACATTGTAGATGAAATGTCTGAACTATTATATATTATGATTACAAATGGAGTTTCAATTTTAAAAACCAATAAAATCATTTGGAGTGATATCAACGAACGCGTATTGACAATTTCTAAGATGAAACATAAATCAGAACCGAGTATTTCAAATAAAACAATATTCAAACATATGGATATTTTGTTGTTTATTGATAAATTACAATAATAGTATAATTATTTATATATTAATTCGTTTCATTTTAATCTCCTATAATAAAATATAAAATTAACCAAATAATTTTATATTTTTATCCAATATAATATCCATACTTCTTTACAAATTCGATCATATTTTCTGTCCCCATCGAATGATTGCACACTGAACATATTGGACGTAAATTACTAATCTCGTGAGTGCCTCCATCTTTTTCACTTATAACATGACCAACATCAAAATTTGTATTTTGTATTAATGTCTTTTTACAACACACGCATCTATGTTCATTAATATGTTTTCCAATATATAATTCCCATACATGGCATTTTACGCTTTTTGGAATAGATTGCTTTTTTTTCTTTTTCTCTATATCTTCTGATTGTTGTTCCTTTTCTTCGGTGTATTTTTCTGCCTTTTTCTCTTTATCGATTCGTTCTTTTTCTGCCTTTTTCTCTTTATCGATTCGTTCTTTTTCTGCCTTTTTCTCTTTTTCAATACGTTCTTTTTCTGCCTTTTTCTCTTTTTCAATACGTTCTTTTTCTGCCTTTTTCTCTTTTTCAACGCGTTCATTCTCTTCTTTTATTTCTTTTTCTACCATTTCTTTTTTTAATTTAATTTGTTGTTCAAGATTTTTAAGATGTTCAAGTGTATCATTTGTATTATTATTAGGTAATTTATCAGTTAACGATATTTCTGTATTGATTTTCATATTTTTACATGTATTATCATTGGTCATTATTAAATATATAATTTCTTCCTTTTTTAGATCCGAAAATCCACTTATTTTATTTATTTTGCATATATTTTTTAATTCTGTTAATTTATAGTTTAATAAAGATGTATATAAAATATGATATTTATTAATTAATTCTTTTTGTAATTCTTGTTTCTTTAATTTAGAAAATCCATTTATATTCATTTCTTTGCATTTATCTTTTAAATCATCATTTTGTAATAAATTAAGTTTATCTTCAAAAATTTTTAGTATACCTACAATATTATTTATATCTTTTGATGAATTGAGTTGTTTATCATTTTTTTCATTATTATCATTTTTTTCACTATTAGTATTTGATTTTTGATTATCAATTACCATCGTATCGTAATATGATGGTGGTAATGAATTACTATTTTTTTCCATAGTATAATTTATATAAATAATAATATATTCTTAAGTTATTATTATATATTATTTTACTATCTACTAACAATATGTATATAATTATAATAATTAAATAAAACTTAAATGTAATCATTTTAATTTTATTAAAATGAATGTTAATTACTTAATTGAAGAACATAATAATAATAATAATAATAATACAATTGATAGTGATAACATTTCCAGTGAAATTAATAAATTTATAAATGATGATTATAACAATGAAATAAATAATGAAATAAATATTACGAATCTTCAATATTTTTTAACAAATTATAATTACAACGATAATAAAGATTGTATAATGAATGAACTATATTTATATTACAATCAAATGAATGTAAAAAAAATATCTCATATACTGAATTATTATAAAATATATAAACACAAATTAACAAAAAACGAAATGATTCAAATATTGATTTTTTTTGAAACGGACCAATTTAATATAGATATTGTAAATAAACGTATATATTTATGGAAAAATATAGAAGAATTAAAAAATGATTCTTTTTTTAATAAATTTATTTTATTTTGATTTAATAAATTAATATACATATAGTATATTATGGTTAAATCATTATTAGATAGTTCAATTAATTATAAGGATTTAAAAGAGGTTGATGATAATGATTTAGATTTTGATGCACAATTATTTGAATCGTATTTTAATGATGTAAAAATAATATTTGCCATTGGAAATCCAGATTATAAATACAAGGATAAAAATATAGTTTTTTTTCATATTTATATGATTGAAAATGATGTATTAACAAACCAAATTGGAGTATATGAAATGTTATTAAATGAAATAGATACATTTTTTGACGAAGATCATAATTATGATTTAAATAAATTTAATGAACCATTATTATATTCATTTTCAGATTTATTATTAGAAAAATACAATCAAACAGACGAACCCATAGAACCAGATTCTATTAAACCCAAAACAAAAAAAACTACAAAAAAAAATAAATGGATAAAATCATATTTAGATGATGATAATTATTCTTTAATTGATACTAAATATGATGGTAATTGTTTTTTTTCTGTACTAGAAATTGCATTAAATGATAACGGTCAAGAAATTTCAATAGATGGAATGCGTGAAATATTATCAGAAAATGCAGATCAATCATTGTTTGATAATTATAAAGAAATATATGATAGTATTACCATGCAGTACGAGAATGAAACACGTGAAATTAAAAATTTAACAAAACGATATAATGCACTAATGAAAACAATTAAGGAAACAAAGGATAGAAGTATACAAAAAAATTATATAGCACAGGGTATAGAAATTAAAAAACAACACAACACACTTAAACAACAACGTAACAATACCAAAAATATATTATTTGAGTTGGATTTCATGGAAGGAATTGACAGTCTACCTATGTTAAAACTTCAAATTAAAACAAACAAATTTTGGGCAGATACATGGGCAATATCGACATTAGAGAGAGAATTAAACCTTAAAACTATTATTTTTTCGGAAAATAATTATCAAGAAGGAGACATTATTAATGTATTACAATGCGGTCAATTAAATGATACTATTTTAGAGGATAATGGTATTTTTGAACCATCTTTTTATGTTTTAGTTGCATACCATGGATTATCGCATTATCAACTAATTTCATACAATAATAATAATTCTTTCTCATTTGAGGATTTACCTGAACAAATTAAAAATCTTGTATCTGAAAAGTGTTTAGAAAAAATTGCTGGACCTTATAGTTTAATCCCGGAATTTATAAATTACAATTTAAAATCGAAAGAAACAACTATTATAAGTGATAGCGATAAATCAATCGATTCAACTATCACTGATATGAATAAGGATATAGTTCACGAAATGCATGAAAAAGATGATTTTGTATCTGACTTATTCGATAAATCAACTGTATTTCGTTTTTATAGTAAATCAACCGATAAACCTTTACCGGGTCATGGTGCTGGTGAAAGAATTGGTTCTGAAGGCGATCAGGCATATAAGGAACTATCAAAAATTCCACAATGGCGTAAAAAATTATCGAACTTTTGGCAATCCGAATTTACATTAGATGGACATCGATGGTCGTCAGTAGAACATTATTATCAAGCAGCAAAATTCAAAAAAAATAATAAAGAATTTTATATACAATTCTCTCTTGATTCTCCAGACTCATCTATTGCAAAGGATCCTTTATTGGCAAAAGCAGCAGGTGGGAAAACTGGTAAATTTAAGGGAGAATATCTGCGTCCAAAAGAAATTAAGGCAGATCCTAGTTTCTTTAAACAAAATCCAACTAATAGTGATAGTATCGAAATGGAAAGGGCAATGAGATCAAAATTTACGCAGAATGATGAATTGAAACAATTATTAATTGCAACCAAAAATGCTAAATTAGAACATATTACACGAGGAAAACCAGCAATTGTGTTCAATAATTTGATGCGAATTCGTCGTGAATTGAGAGATTTAAAATAATATATATATTATAATTTTAACTATATATATTATATAATAGGTTAATAATGGCAATGAACCCCAAAGGAAGAGAAAGTTCTACGGTAATGAAAACCACAGGAAGAAAAAGTTTAAGGTCAGCAGCGTTGAATCCATACAGTAAAAGTAAACCAAACCCACTAGATACCCCTGCACCTTTGGAAATAAATAGGTTAAGGCGTGAAAATATATCAAATCAAAGGTTTTTGCATAAACAGTGTGCTAGAATTATTAATGAAGAAGGTAAAGAGAATTTTTTTATTATTGTTTTACCAGAAAAAATAAAACAAGATATTCATAGTTGGTTTCCACTTATTGAAGGAGATCCATCATTACAAGATGGATTATATACATGGGTAATTATAGATTATAAGGGAAATAAGCGATTATTTTTAAAACAAGTATTTAATTATCATGAATTTGGAACTAAACATGCTGAAATTATAAAAAGTTTATCTGAACATAAAGATTTTAAAGATTTTGAAACTATTGATTTTCAATATGCAGGAGAATTATTAAAAGAAGGAGGTCAAATAAAATTTAATCTTGAATCAGGAACATATATGAGTGCCCATTTTAAAATGAAAGAAAAGGATCCAAAAAATGAGAATTATGGAACCATAGTAAAAAAAAATGAAGCTCATGATGATGCAAATCGTATAATGAACGATATATTTAATGATGAAACGCATAGAAATGACATAACACGTGTCAATAACGATGATCCAACTACAAATACATTTATTACAATAGATACAGTACCATTAATGTCATATAATGATTTAAACTATTTGGCGTCTATACCCGATGTTTCTATATATAAATTTGAAAATCAGGAAGAGTGTGCTACATTTAATAAACCAGAACATTTAATGCGGTCTGAAAAGATTACTGGCAAGGGTAAGGACACGATTATTGATTATCCTGCTTTAAGAGAAAAGAGACGTACCTATAGGTGGATGCCGCCCGTCAGTCCATACGGAGGTAAGAGTAATTATAGGAAAAAAAGTTTGAAAAAAAAAAAGCGTCATCATGATAAAACTAAAAAAAGTAAATCCAACTATAAAAAGAGGATGAATAAAAAAACACATAAATTTAAAAAACGTAAATCCTTGTATAAAAAAAGTAAGAAGAATAGAGTAACTAAAAAAAATAATAGTACTATGTAATTATATAGTTATTTATATATGGATTTTTCCCCACATATGGATAATTTATTAAAACCATTTATTAAATCACTTGGTAAATGTAAAAAGAGAGAAAAATCTAAAAAGGATTTAAAAATATATGAATCTGTATTAATCTCTCTATATAATGATATTTATTTGGAAAATACTACTATATTTAATAAAGGATGCTTACAAAGTAAGGTTATAAATCTATCAATAGAATCAGATAAAAAGAATGCAAATAGTCCATATATGAATGTACGTTATTTCCCTGAACATATAAAAAAATATATTAAGGATAATGAAGCGTATCAACTTATTTTTACATGTAAAAATATAGGCGGTAGAGAGATTGTTATTCATTTTACTTTATTTTCCAAAGATGATTTAGAAAATTTGGAAAAATATGTTAATTATGTAAAAATGATGTACATTTGGTTAAGTATTTGTACAAAATACGATGACAATAATTGTACACGTATATTAAATATATTTATATATTTAACGCCATTTACAAAAAAATTACCTTTAACTAGTAGTGGTATTATTGGTCCCGACCATGTCAATACTGCATATACAACTGCATGTACTAAAAATGGAGAAATGGTTATTTTTAGAGAGGAAGAGTGGTTTAAGGTATTCGTACATGAAACGTTCCATGCATATGGTTTGGACTTTTCAACAAACAGTTTTAACAACATAAAAGAGAAATTAAGAGAGATTTTCCCAATAAATAGTGATTTTGATATTTACGAAACATATACGGAAACATGGGCAAGAATTATTAATTGTGCATTTTGTAGTTTTAATTCATTAAAAAACAAGAAGGATAAAGAATCATTTATTATGAATATCAATTTTTGTTTAGATATTGAACGTTTATTTTCGATTTATCAATGTGTAAAGATATTAGGTTTTATGGGAATTGAATATAAAAAATTATATAATAACAAAACTCATCAAGAACGAGAAACAAATCGTATATTATATAAAGAAAATACTCATGTATTTTCATATTACATTCTTACTTCTGTTTTTTTGAACGATTATATAGGATTTATGAATTGGTGTAAAAATAATAATAATTCTCTCTTAAAATTTGATTCAACTTCAAAAAAGTTTGAATCATTCTTAAAATATATATTATCAACTTACAATTGTATGCATCTATTAAAAGGAATCACATATATGAATAAATTAACACAATCAATGCATGATTCAAAAAAGGTGAATAATTATAAAGATTTATTAAAAACAACGAGAATGTCTATATTAAATATGATTTAATAGTTAAATTATTATAATTAAACAATGTTAAAAGATTTTAGTATTATCATATAAAAGGGAAATGTCAATAAATAATGACAATATTAATGATGTATTAAGTATCGAAAAGAAAAAAATAAGTAAATTAAAAACTGTAAAAAAGGTAGAATTTATAATGCCAACTCGAAAAGATTACAGTAGTTTGTTAACAAGCAACTATACTATAAAACAATTAAAAGAGATATCAAATCATTATAAAATAAAATTAGGGAGCGTTAATGTTAAATCAGAAATTGTTTCTAAGATATATTATAATTTTAAATTATATGATAATACTGTAATTATTCAAAGATCATGGAGACGATATTTGTTTAAATTATATAATAAATTACGTGGTCCTGCACGATTTAATAGATCATTATGTGTAAATGATACTGATTTTTTTACTCTTGATAATGTGAAAGACATACCATATTCACAATTTTTTAGTTTTACAGATATCGATAATATGGTTTACGGTTTTGATATTATCTCTATCTATACATTATTTTGTAAAAGTGAGAATAATAAACATTTAAATCCATATAATCGTAACATAATTCCAAAAAATGTAAAAAAAAATATTATAAAATTAAGATGGTTGAGCAATTTATTTAATGATAATATTACTTTTACGATGAATTGTATTGAACATGAAAAAACTAGTTCAATTGAATCTCGAGCAATATCTCTATTTCATGATATTGATATTTTAGGAAGTTATACACATTCTTCGTGGTTTTTAGATTTAAATAAAGACCAATTATTAAGATTTATATTAGAAATAATGGATATATGGAATTATCGTTTAAATATTGATCATAATACCAAGAATGATATTTGTCCTAATTATGAAAATTTATTTGTTGCAACTCAAATAGTAGATTTAAGAATTGTACCTGTTAATATATTGCAAGAATTAACTATTGGAATTATGGAAAAATTAGTAAGAAATGGTATTAATACAGATAGTCGTTATTTGGGGTCAACGTATGTATTGTCTGCACTAACACTTGTTAGTAATGATGCTGCTTCTGCATTGCCGTGGTTATTTCAATCGGTTTTGTAATTTACTTTTATATTTTATCATTATTAATAATATTTTATTATTATTAATAATATTTTATCATTATTAATAATATTTTATCATTATTATATATAATTATTAATGATAAAAGGTAATAAATTACATTTATTAAAAAACAAAAAAATAAT
>Ga0209335_10000994_pt1 | contig 33862 bp, 36 predicted proteins | sample COG_09_FD_184753 | JGI IMG/M metagenome (GOLD analysis project Ga0209335, IMG submission 184753) | Pelagic Microbial community sample from North Sea - COGITO 998_met_09 (SPAdes) (version 2) | ecosystem: Environmental > Aquatic > Marine > Neritic zone/Coastal water | place: Helgoland, sampling...
GCCCTTCTTGCTGTGGCCCTTCTTGGTGTAGCCCTTCTTGGTGTAGCCCTTCTTGCTGTAGCCCTTCTTGGTGTAGCCCTTCTTGGTGTAGCCCTTCTTGCTGTGGCCCTTCTTGGTGTAGCCCTTCTTGGTGTAGCCCTTCTTGGTGTAGCCCTTCTTGGTGTAGCCCTTCTTGCAGGTTTCATTTTCTTTGGAGATGTTTTTCCTTTAATAGAATGTTGTTTCATTAAGTTTATAAATTTATCGTATGCTTCTGTAGGTAAAAGACGTTGTTTTAGATCCGGATTTATCATTTCACCAAATAATGAAAAGAAATCATTTATCATTGGATCGCCTAGATTCATTATATTTGACAAATTATTTTCATAAAATAAAACTGCTAGTGTCATACCTAAACTATAAACATCTATCTTAGTAATTACATCAGTAACATTATAGTCTTCTATATTTTTTATGAGGGACAAACAAACATCATTAATATTGAGACCAAACATAGCATAAATATATTCTAAAATATTATAGTTTCTTCTATACCTTATATTCATGTTTAATTCAGTATGGCGTTGTCCTTTATCCATAAAAAAAAAGATATATTCAAGAGGATAATATATATAAATCCTATGTGTGGATGTTTCATTTAAAGAACGAACTCTAAAATGTCTAATATTATTGACTTTACTTGCTAAACCGAAATCAATATATTTTAAACTATCATTTTTATGAATAATGTTAATTGGTTTGATATCATTATGAACTATTTTGCTTTTATACATTTCTTTTATTCCTAAGAATAGAGGTTCAACTATTACCATTAATCTTTTGAAACGCAAACGTAAATCTGCTTCATTTACTTCCTGAAAAATTTCAGAAAATTTTTCTTTAAATGTTTCTCCACCATAATCAGAACTTAATAGTTGAGCAGCTTCATATGGATTACTATAACCTGTTTCACCAAAACATTCAACATATCCTTCAGGATCATATTTTTCTATATCATTATGTTTCGGAGCATCACAAAATTCATCATAGATAATCGCCCAATCTGTATATCCTTTTATTTTTTTTATTAGTTTTGATTGTTTTTCTTCATGTTTTGCTAGTTTTTTCGCATCATAATGATATAATAATTTACTTACTCTATTAGTGTTAACCGTTCCATTTTTCTTACAGGGTATATTCGGATAAAAAACGCAAGAGCTTGACCCTGTCCCTATTAATTTCCCACCCTTCATTTATATTTTATATATTATATATTAATATAATAAATATGTATCTAGATGATGTCAAAGACATTGTAAATAATGGTAAGTATTTTGAAGACCTTTATGATACAGTATGGAAATTAGGAGAAAATAAAAAAATACAAAAGAAAAATTACAATGGTGTAAAAATAGGATTATTCAATACTCCTTGTGCTGGTTTTGGAGATATAATTGTATGTAAGACCTTTTATGATTATTTAAAAGCATGGTATCCTGGAGCAAAAGTAACAATATGTACAACAACCCCCGTTAAATACGAAAGTTTAGGAATAAAAGGAGATATTTATAAACTTTACAACAAACAAAATGATGACGATTCTGAATGTATTGAATACGATGAACTCATACTCAAAAAGAAAATTAAGTTTGATATTATGCTTGTTATACCAATTATCAATAAAACATTCGATATAAAAGTTTTTCAAAAATTAATACCATATGCGAATGTTTTTAATACATTCAGTGTTAGCGAATATAATGGGGAATATCCGCCTTATACATTCCCTATTGGTGTAGGAAAGGGTAATTTAGGTTTAATGTTTAGTAATATTAAGCTTAAAAAACAAACTTTTGTAAAAAAACCTTATGCGCTTGTTTATATTCAACCATCTCCAGAGTGGGGGACACATTCAAAGACATGTTTTATATCTTATTTAGAAATGATATGTAAAAAATATTCTCATCGTTATCCTAAGTTTGAAGTTGTCATTCCAGATTGGATTCATGGTGATATTAATGATAATTCCCAATTTTACAATCGGATAAAAAAAATAATAACAAAATATTATGATAATTGGAATATCTTGTATTCTGATGGAGAAAATGTTCCATTAGTAGAGAGTGATAATAAAAAGAAATCCCTTACTTTTAGAGCGGATGTTTTTCCACAACCTAGAGAATTATTTGTTTCTTTAATGAAAGAAAGTGTAGAAGACATATTAGTTACAGGAGATCAAAGTTTAACAGATGTTTTATCGTGTTGTAAATCCCATAAAAATGTATGGTATCAAATCGCTCCTTGGAAAAAGGGTCTCGCATACAATTTATCAAAACACTTACCAAATAAATATTATTCTACATTCAAAACATCATGTGGAACATTAAGATCAATAAAAACAAATATTGATTGGAAAAATTTTTTAAGAGAATACGATTTTCGTGTAAAAGGGAAAGAAAGAATGGATTCTATTTTAATTGGTAGAGATATTATGAAAACAGATAAGAAACTCCATGATAACCTTTTAAAGATAATTGACGGTTCAAGGTTTTTAGAAACTGCTAAAAATAAGATAGATAAATTAAAATAATTACATATTATATATATATATAATGTCAAATAATCCATTATCTATAATTGACTTGATGGAACGAGAGTATGATGTAAATATAGAAGGAGATGATTCAGCTGGAAAGAGGTGCTTCAACAATCTTTTTGAGATTGAAGGGGATAATAGTGTAAATATAGATAAGATAACGAGCATGAGACATCTATATGAACTAGGTGATTCTAACAATATGGAAGAACTAATGTATGTTGAAAATAAGATAAAAAAATTTATCTTAACTGATCCACATCACATTTCAGAATGTCTTGATTTATATAATTTCGCTCAAGATTTTTGTGAAACAGGTATTAGTAATGAATTATTACCGTTATTGGGGAAGATTGTTAATCTTGAAACAAATGGAGGAGAAGGATTTGAAGAAAACATGAAAGTCGTTGAGAATAGATTAGGTAAGTATGTCCCTGATATTGTTGAAAAACTCATTGAGATATCAGAGAAATATGAAAAAAATAATTGTTCGGATGTTAGTGATAATACCATGATATTAAAAAGGTTACATCCGCGTATTATGAAGAAAAACGCATCTCACGAAGAATATGAAATGCCTGAAATAGATTTTGACGTAAAAGGATTTATTGAAGGTTTTCAAACAAATATGTTAACTAAAACAATATTCTTGGCTTTCTTGGCATATATTGTTGGGAAAATAATAAGTTTATTTAGTGTCAATTACAGTGTATAATTAAATCCCTTTGAGATATAATAAGCTTTTACAGCATCTTCTTTTTTTATTTCTCCATTTTTCTCTGCTATTTCTTTAACGATAAAATAATTTTTATCAACTTCTCCAATATTATGATGTCCACTTGAATCGATGTATACAAAACCACCTTTACGATAAAGTTTTTTAAACATTTTACTATATGATACTAATATCTTTTTAAATAGAAGATTGATCACATGGAGTAGCTAAGGGAGGATTAAAAGATTGTTCTTTTGTCCCTACATATCCATGGAACCAATGTTTTCTTCCATCTCTTTCAAATTCTATGTAAAATTTTTCTCCTTCTCTATGGGGAAATATATCTTCGTAAGTATAAAGCATTCCATTCCAGTTATTCTTTTCTCCATAAAATCCTCTAATAAGTTCTGTAATGTCTTCTTTTTCGGATTCATGCTTCCATATTTGAGCTAATGTTAATTCTGGACCCTTATATTCGTTGTAATATTCTAATTTAATCATTTACTTTATTATGTAAAAATATTTTTTTAAATTCTTATAACCGAAATCCACTTAAAAACAAAACCATATATATATGTAGTCACAACATAGATATGGATATTCTAACTAGGCAAAAGATTGAAAAGCAGGAACTTTCAATATTCCTGAGAGATCTTTCAGCCGATGTAAATACAAATATAAAACATATGATTGAAGATAGAGATAAACTAGAAGAAAAAGTAACTAAAAAAAGCAAGAATGGTAAAACACATATTAAAAAGAAGGATTTGATTATTCAAAAACAAAATGAAAAGAGAAAAGTTAAAGATATTGAAGATGATATTACTCGCGTTGATTATTTCTTGAAAATTTTGGATAAGAATGATCCATTCAATCATCTTAAGAAATTTAAATCAAAAGAAGGAAAAGTAAAATTTAAATATGAGCTTCTTAAAACTCTTTGGAATGAAGATAAGAAAACTTATATGAAATATATTATCATACTTTTTTATGAATTAAAAGAAAATGATTTCGTAGATGAGGATAGAATATTAGAAAAGTTTGAAAAAACACTCAAAAAGTGTGATGAAAAAGATTTTATGATGGAAAAGATGGGAAACCTTCTAAAACCACTCGATCATTGGAATGATCGAGAAAAGGTGTTTGATGATTGGCAAAAAGACGTTATAGATTACGTTTCTAAAAGACAGAGTGTTGTTGTAAAAGCCCCTACATCTGCTGGAAAATCTTGGGTAGCTATGTCAGCGGGTATTCTTCATAAAAAGATCATATATGTTTGTCCGGCAAAACCGGTTGCTTATCAGGTTGGAGCACATTTTTTGAATATGGGATATAAGGTCCACTTCATTCTTGATAATATTTCTCATTTTTCCTATAGTCCACAGACAAATATTTTTATTGGAACACCGAATGAGATTGAAAATTCACTATTACGTTTAGGTACAACATTTGATTATGCTGTTTTTGATGAAATACATAATGTAAATAAGAGTGAAGATGGAGACATATATGAAAATCTGATAAAACTTTTAAAGTGTAATTTCTTAGCCCTTTCAGCTACAATTAAGAATATAGATTATCTAGTTGATAAATTGAAGGTTATAAATCCAAATCTAAAAATAAATTACGTTGAATACAATCAACGTTTTATTAATCATCAAAGGTGGGTTTGGAAGAATGAAGGACTCAAGAAGCTTCATCCTCTTTGTGCTTACGAAAATGTAAATGATAACTATATAGATAACAGTTTGTCTTTTACACCGAATGATTGTTCTGTCCTTTGGAACCGAATTTATAATATTTTTGACGATATTGACGAAGATGGTGAAATGTTAGAATCAATATCACCAGATGAATATTTTAAAGGTAAGGGTATGTTATCTCTTAATGATTGTAGGGACTATGAAAGAGTATTGAAAGAAAAGATGATAAGTTTGTCAAAAGATTATCCTTCTGAAATACAAGAAGTATTTAATACTTTCAAAGAAAAGAAGGATATAAACAAAGATATTATATCATTTATAAGGGAAACAAAACAAAGAAAGATGTTTCCAATGATTATGTTTCATACAAATGAAAGAGAATGTTTGAACATCTTTAATAATATATATGAATATCTAGATACAAAGGAATTAGAAGAATATCCATATCATTATGATATCCTTGAGAAGAAAGAAGAACTTTATCGTGAAGCTATGGATAAAAGGGAAACTTATCGGGATAATCTAAAGGTAACATCTACAAATGCCCGATATGAAATCAAAGAAAAGATGGATAATTTTGATAAAAAACAAAAACGTGAATTTACAACAAAAGTTTTATCCTATTATGAATCAAAGTTGAATGATGTGAGAAAGAATGAAGAAACATTACAAAGGGTTAAGAGTATTCAGGAAAAAAATCTCATGAAAGAAATGAATAATTTTATTGTAAATCCTTATTTTGGTCCACAGGATGTTTTTGCTAAGCATAGTGATTTTATTTTCACAACATCAAAAGAAGCAATGTCTGGTGATACTATTAGAGAAGTCCGTCGCGAAATTAAAAAAACACTTGGTATCAAGATACCATATGAGAGTCCTTTATTTCAAATGTTAAAGCGTGGAATAGGTGTATATCTAGAAAGTATGCCAGATGAATATAATTGGCAACTTCAAAAGCTACTATCAAAAAAAGAAATTGGAATTGTTATTTCTGATAAAACTCTTTGTTTGGGTATTGATCTTCCAGTAAAAACTTCATGTTTTCTCGAAACAAATGGAAACTGTTTTACACAGGATGAGTATTTACAAATGTCCGGACGTGCTGGACGGAGGGGTAAAGATACCCAGGGAAATATAATCTTTTTTGGAGATATAGATTACTTGAAACTTATGAAGTCAGGTCATCCAAATATAGTTGGTAGTAATCGCCCCATATATGATAACTATAAAGCTTTGCCAATAGATACTAAATGCTTATTTACAAATATGATAAATCCTGAAAGGAAACATGAAAAAATAAATAACGCTACAATGAATGAAGAAGGTAGAAAACTTCTATGGGCTTTGCGTTTTTATAAGAACGCATGTTATTTTGGATTAAATCTTTTTAATATAGAAAAAGAATTATATAGTTTGAGTGAAAATAGGAGAGAAGAACATTTTATAAAAAAGGTATCCGCTCTTATATGTGATGTAGACTTCAAGACTACTATGGAAACATATAAGAAAAAGAAAATAGAAAGTTATGATAGTTTAAAAAAAATAAAAGAATATTCTGAAGTTTTCATGAAGATTCATAATAATATAAGGAAGGATAAATATGTAATTATTTTAGGTATTTCAAAAGGAACATTCGATAATATGAATAAGATGATATTCAATTATATCATTTAGTTCCACAACTCTTACACAAGCATGTTTCGGCATTATAAATTTCTTTGACACATCCATTACAGTATCTTGCACGATGCTTATATCTCCCTCGTTCATCTTTTATCATACAATCTTCCCCAATACATTCTCCAGCTATACCACAGTGAAAGAAATCATTACACATATTACAATGTATCTTTAGCTCGTTTGATCCTAGACTAAATACGTTTCTACAATTCCCACAGTGCATTGACTCCCTTAAAAAGTTCTCCATGAAATTAGTGTCGACTTTTTGAGAAGCCATTGGATGTGGGTGAACAGAATTTCTACGATACCTCTTTACTTTTTTGTCACCTCTTCTTTTCATACAAGACATTTCTTTTGTTTTTAGAAAGAAACAAAAAAATATATCAAATTTACAATGTATATAGAAAAAAATGTATTATATATAAAAAAAAAATGTATTATATATTATAATGGTTGTAGGAACAAGGGCACAGGTTTGGCACGGAACTGCTGATAGAACTTCCGGTGGTTTGAAGAAGGTAGATTTAGTAATGAAGAATGGTCGTATCAAGTCCAAGCGTGCTTCTCGCTCAGCAAAGAAGAATCAGAATTTAAAGAACGCTGGTTGGACTTTTAAGAAGGGTGAGTTTGGGGCGATTCGCTTAGATGAAAAAGAACTTTCTAAGAAGAAGAGAGGATCAAAGGGAAAGAAAAGAAGCTCCAAGCGTCGTGGATCAAAGCGTCGTTCCACGAAGCGTAGATAATTACTTAAAAAGTAATCACAAATATACATTAAGAGAATATGAGTGGTGTTAACTTTATAGTTAGTAAAGATGATGTAAATAAAACATTAAGAATCTCATCTAATGTTACTATTGAAAGTTTAAAAGAAAAAATCAAAGAATTATATGATATTACATCTTATATTGATATTGATTTTAAGATAGAGAAACCTATGAGAGTTCTTGGAAAATTTAATGTTGAACCAGGTATTCTTCCTAGAACATTTGATAGATATGAACTTGATAAATTTGGAATTAAAGGTGAAATAAACTTGACATTCCATCTTGTGACTGATTATACTCCTTTTAAAAATACTAGTAAAACTCTAAATTTAAAAAAATATAGAGAAACTAATGGAGATAAGCCTTTAGATAATACTAGTTTTAATATTTATTCCGAAACAGAATTTCCTAAATTAGGTTAGTAAGTTGTTGTTGTTGTTTCTATAAAACTTGCCAAATTTTTTTCTTTCATAGAAACTGTATTAATTACGTTTTCTATATATGTATTTTTTTCAATATCATTACTACTATTTTCAATTATCTGTAGTAAACTATAAATTAAATCTATTTCTTCTTTTTTCCAGAAACCTTTGAGTCTATCTAAGAGAGGCGAAGGATATTTTTCACTATCATTTAATCCCTTTTCAATATCTTCTGATTCTAAAGAATCATTTAAAAGCTTACAATATAGTTCAAGTGTTCTAGATATTGTTGATTCTTTATCATACGAAGATATTAATTTTTCAATACCACTTTTACATTTCGTATAAAAATCCTTATATATTTCTCCTTCACTCGGGGGATACCATTCAAGTGATTTTATAATAGGATTGTATAAATTATGTAGGTCTTCTCTTCTGTCACCATTAATGTTTCTTAAGAAACCTTGAAATTGTGATGGTTCATAAAAATCAATTGAATTGTTTGAGATAGAAATTTTTGTACCATTTTCTTTGTAATTTAAGAGTATTAATTTAACTATACATGAGATGGGTTCTAATATTATTTTTTTGTTTTTATTTTCTGTGAAAAGAGCATTATAAAACATATTATAAAAAGTTATATAATTTGTATTAATGTTCATTTAAATAGTATGTATTTAATAAATTTGAAAGAAGTTATAAAAATAATTTAAACATTAATTTAAACATTAATATATAGTATAATTATAAATGTTGATTCCTCCAAGATGCTTTACGTGTGGAACACCTGTTGGAGACAAGTGGGGTTATTTTGTAGAAACAATGAATGAACGTAAATCAGCTTCAAAAGAAAAAGTTGATTCAGAAATAGATATACAATACATCGATATTAAAGATGATGGTAGTATAAAAAAGTCAATTGAAGGAGAAATACTTGATGAACTAGAACTTCATAAATATTGTTGTCGTAGAATGTTTCTGGGTAATGTCCAGTTGATAGATTATATTTAAAATATATAAAATATATATATATGGATGACCCAAATATTGAAGAAAGAGTAAATGACGAAGGGTTTGCGATGAATAGAGAATATGATTCAGAAGAAGGATATCGTGTCCTACAAAATTTAGGTATTCCACCCACGGGTAATTCTATGAACAATATGGGCGTCGGTGAATATGATTCAAATTTTTTTTCAAAAGTTATGAATGAAGCAAAGATAAATCGCGATGAAGGTTTAGATGAATCTATTAATGATGTTAGTAACCCTGAAATGGATCCTAAAGATTTTGAATTAGAGAATGGCGATAAAGAATTATTAGGATATATATCAAATGAAATATATTACCCAATTGAAAAAGATAAAAAAGTAATAGATAAAAAAGTAGAAAAGCATACTGATGGTGGAATTATGAGTATGCAAGTTGGCGAGCTTTTTGAAAATACTTCAATGGTCCTCAATAATTTTGACGAAAGATTTTTAAAAGCACTTCATAAAGTAGACATAGAGTTTGGATATACATACAATAATGAAGGGATGATTACAAACATCAAAAGATATATAATGGCATTTATGATTTACCTTCAAGAGGATAATAATATACTGTATATTGGTATAACTCTATTTATTATCTCAATAATTTTATATTTTATTAATATAATTAGAAAGAATGATTAATCTTCCAAGAATAAATATAGCGGATAGTAAAACACTACTAATAATACTTTTTGTAAGTATTATTTTTTATACATTGATTTATTTAGATGTAAACAAGATTGTCGTAATGATATTCATACTTTTATTCTTTGTATATTATGATACAGTGATGAAAAAAACAAATAAATTTTTCTTCAAGAAAAGGTCACGAGATGAAAACTATAACAATAAAATTGAAGAAATTTTAAATAAAATAGAAACTTTTAAAAAGAAAACACCTTATAAGTATAATGATGGCTATAATATGTGGGTAAAATTCATAAAAACTTTAAATAAGCTAGAATCTGAAGAACTCTATAATTATAACCAATATTTTGAAAATGCCCATTTCTATTTGAAGAAATCATGTAATATTTTTATGAGTATGTTACCCGAATCAAAAGAAAGAAAATACATTGAAGGAATGGAATATGGGGACTTTCAAAATAGTAAAGATTTAAGTTTAATGAGTGGATACATAAGAGAACTTTATAAAGAAGGTCATACCCTTTTATACAATCTATCAATTAGACTAAACAATAAATGGGAAAAAAATCCTAATATTCACAATAAAGAAATAGTATTTTATGGACCTGAACCACGAGATCCTAAAAATAAATATAATAATGCAGATTTCTTTTAAGTTTATTTCTTTTTTTAATAATCCTTAATAATATTAATATGTCTTCTGTATTAAATATAGAACCTCAATGGTTGAAAATAAATGATAATAAAAATAATTTTAAATATGACTTCTTTGATTCATTGATAAAATATTATAATATTGATATTGAAAAGTATTATGGTCTTCTGAATAGTATGGAGGATTTTAAATTGAAAAATATATATAACTTTCTCTATCTGAGAACATATAAAATAAATAAGATAAAAGGGACAACCGATATATTAAGAGAACCTGATTATAAAATAACACCTGAAAATTTAAATATGTTTTTAAAAGAGTTTATAACTGATAAGAAAGATCTTTTAACGACAAATACTGTAAATTCAATTATAATAATGAATGGAATTCAACTATATTTTACACCCCAGCTTTAAATTCATTGAGTTCGTTATACTCTTTTTTTCTGAAGCGCGGGGTTTTTTACGATATAATTTTAAGTTACTCTTACTGTTTGAACTATTTATTTCGTGTGTATCAATCGTATGTTTTATAGGTAATATTGGTGGTATTTTGATATCATGAATATTTTTATCTGAAAATCCTTTTCTATATTCTTCAATATCCATAGTCCCTCCAAATTTTTTAAGTAGTAATTTATTAGGTGCCAAAGATATAACAGAATCAATTGTTCCTTTGCTGACATTGTTATACAATTTTACAATTGAAATAATTTCATGGTAGTTATCAAAATATTCAAGTGCGTATCTTGAAGCACATTCTAAAGAACAAAAATCACCATATGTATAAAATATACCTGAAACATATTTTAAAGGTAAACCATGTACCATTTCTTCAAAAGAATGACAACAATTCCAACATATAGAACTACAATTTGGTTGTTCAGTAAAATGGAAATGTTCATCAGTATAGGGTTTTACTATATTATTTTCCTCTACTACATGATTAAGCTTTATAATCATATTGTTCGATATAGTCTGTTTAGGATCTTCCTTTTTTTGTGTTTCTTTCTTGGGCTTTCTCCCTCTTTTCTTTTTTGGTTTTTCTTTATTATCCATTATAATTTATTAGATCTCCAGTTATTCTTTAATATATTTTCAATAACATTATTTTTGTTTATAAATTTGTAAATTACCATCCAGAATACCATTAAAGATAGTATCAAAAATAGTGTTACTTGAATAAATTCTCCTGTAATAAAGCTTGATTTAGGATTGTTGATAGAAACTAAAAACTGAACTAAAACTTGCATCGTTACTAACCTTAAAATATCAAATATCATTGGTTTTATTTCTCCATCCATGTTGTAATTCAAAACGTCCATATGTTATATATAATAAAAAAATAAAAATTTTTAAGTTTATTTTAGGAGTTTATTATATTTAAAACAATAATAATGCAATTAAAATTAGAAACAAACCTACCAGTTATATTTTTAACTCTTTTAGTAATCGCCATTGTATGTATCGGTTACTTGGAGTTGAAAAAGCTACAAGAAAGACTAAAAGTATTGGAGTATCATAATGAAGAATCTAAAAAGATGGAAAATGTAGATTTAGAAGTTCAAAACATTCAACAAGAAAAAGAAAACTTTTCAGTACAAAATACGCCTATTTTAGAACAACCCCAGCAATCATCTAAAAGAGTAGAAGAATGGCAAATGAATAATGAGAAAGAAAAGTTTATTAAAGAAAACATAATTAAAACATTAAATAAAAAAGATGAATACATTGAAGAGATAGACGGTGAAGAGATAGAAGAGAGGTTGGTTTTTGAAGACCCAATGTTTCCTAATCATCCCATGATGTATCAAATGATGGGTGATGAAAGTGAACAAATCATTGAACAGATAAGTAGAGATCAAGAATTAACTTTTGATACGGAAGAAAATATGATTGATGGAGGAAATGTTAATCATGGATATGAAGATGAAAACGATGAAAGGGAATCAGATGATAAAGAATCTAATGAAGGTGAAATGGATTCAGATGTAAAAGAGGAAGAAAGCGAAAGTGGTGAAAGTGAAGGAGAAGAAATAGATTTTAAAGAAATACCAGCTAATGATGATTTTGAAAAAGAAAAAATAGTTGTTGATGAAAGTTTTTCGGTTAATGAGTTAAAGATAATTTGTAAAAATCTAGGACTTCAACACTCTGGAAATAAAACCATACTAATTAATCGTATTATGGATAATCAGTAAAATAAAATATATTATTAATATATAAATGGATGCTATGGATAATGTAAAGGAATTTCCTGCTAGAATGTCGGATGGTAGATTTATCACCAACTATAATTCAAGTTGCGTAAATAATCTACTCATGTCGAATGGCATGAATAGCTACACATATAGACAAATGCTTATCAATAACGCTGATAAACTAATGGATGATGAACGTAGTGGCTACGAATCTAAGTATTCGTGTAATAGTTGCTATAAGATGTTGATTCCAAAAACAAAATATCAACAAGAATGTTCAGGAGAAGTATGTAAAATAACACGTGTTTCAGATGGTATAGGATTAGATAATGTTTAATTTATTGTCTCCAACGATTATTACATGATAAACATGTTATAAATTGTGTCATAGGTTCATCAGCCGAACGTGTTTGAACTTCATAATATGATGTTTCACGGCTTCCACACTTTCTACATTTAAATAGATTTGTCATAGCTTCGGGCTTCAATTCATATTTAATCTTATCTCTTTTAGATTTAATATTCATTAATTCTTTCCAGTTATCAGGAAAGATATCATAAACACTTAGAGAACCAACTTTTTCAGGTTCTATCTCCCCACTCTTAATTCTTGGTAACAATTGTGTGTTTCCAATATAGGCTTTACTATCTAGATTAGAATAAACAGACAAAACCTTTGAACGATAAAGATTTATAAACATTGTATTTTCCCATGATCTTTGAATATTTTTTTCTTTTGAAATAGAAATAACATAGTTATAGATACCCTTTTCTATTTTACGAGATATTTTCATATCGTCAATAGAGTTATTTATGAAAGAAACCATCATATTTCTTTTTGAATCATCACGATTAGAAAAGCTTTTCCCCATATTTATCTTTTCAATATATTTTATATTTAAATCAAATTTTAAATAATTTAATCAGTATCTTCTTCTCCTTCACATTCACTATCATAATCACTTTCGTCAGTATAATTATTTCCATCTATGTCTAATTCTTCTACCGAGTTATATGAACTATCACTATCTGAACATTCATCTGTATCATCATCATTAATAAACCCTTTATCTTCTTCATTTTCTTCTTCAGAAATATCATCATCGCTAGTATTACAATCATCAAAACCATCAAATAAAAGTTCATAGTAATTAGCGTAGGAACTCACATCAATATCCATAAATTTATCACTAGATTGAAGCAAAATAAATATATCTCCAAATAATAATTTTTTATCTGAATCATATTCATCATCAATAAAGTCACTTATACCCGACGGAGGTAGATCGTGTTTATTTTCAAAACCAGCCGGACCATCATACCATCCATAACATAGTAAATCACAATTACCTTGAACTTTCCATTTATAAAGTAAATTTATATCTCCTTCGCCTTTTGAAATACTGTTCTTAGTAAGACTTTTTGATAATGTTTTCTTATTTAATGTAGTATCAATCGTGATATCATTCATAGTTCCATCATTATTAATTCTAATTAATTTCATTTTTTTAATATGAATTATTAAATAATCCTTAAATATTTCAAAGATGTAAAAAAAATATTTATTATGTTATATGGACTACGAATTTAAAAAGAAAAACGATTTCAATAAAAGATTATCCGAATCTACAAACATAAAAAACAAATATCCGGATAGAATTCCTATAATTGTTGAAAAATATAAAGATTCCAAAATACCAACAATTGATAAATGTAAGTATCTCGTTCCAAAAGACATGAATTTAGGCCAATTTGTTTACATTATTAGGAAACGTATTAAGTTAGAGTCAAGTCAAGCATTATTTGTAACTGTAAATAGTGTTCTAGAAAACTCAAATACCCTAATTTCTGAAATATATGAAACTCAAAAAGATGATGATGGTTTTCTATATATTGTTTACACTAGTGAAAATACATTTGGTTAACTACTTATAAACAATAACCGATATATAAATAAATATGTTTTCTTTCATAAAATTTTCAAAAGATAAAGGTGAAAATATTTATGATATCCGAATACCATTGTCTCAAAAAGACATGTTTTTAAAAAAACATTCACTAGATTTTAAATATAGAGAAAAAAAGTATTATATTAAAAATGTGGTAGTCACCGTAAATGAAGAAGGTAATTTTTATAATTATACAGAAGATGGGGAGATTTTTATAAAAGATAATTTTATAGTTCGCGAATTTACAGAAAAAGAATGTCCGTATTTCAGTTTTTTTAAATCAGATATCGAAGAAGAATATGATTTGTATTCCAATGATGATAGTTCAATATTGCTAAAAGTTTTTAAGGAGTATTTTACATTTGAAATGTTTAAAGATAAAAACATATTATAGTTATAAAAATGAAGTTAACAATATTCGCTGTTTTTAATTTGATACAAAGTATCTTTTCAGGGGCAATATGTCCTTTACAACAACCTTCATGTGAAGGGTACACATATTTGTGTCCTAAATTAACAGAAATTACAAATTGTAATCGCGATGGCATAGACGGTTATACAACATTTAGACTTTCTGTAGTAACACATCAAAATATGAATATTCAAAATTTATATGCATTATATGGAGATATTGATGATGAACCACTACATTTACCTCCCTCGTATCAAAGTTCTTTAAACTATGGTAGTAATCTAGGTGGGGTAAATCCATTTATTAAAAATACATATCCAGATACAAAATATGATTCATGGTTAACAATTGGTTTATCTGATGGTGATAATAATAATTATCTATCTTCTATAGGAATAGATTTTGAAGATTGGAGTGAAGAAAAAAGCATGGATGTAACTAATGGTGCCGTTTTTTTAATGGATCCAGAAGAAAAAATAGTAGATGACGATGAATACTTGTTAGCTCAAATTACTGTAAGAGAAAAATCAAATCCGACCGTCTTCCTTAATGTTCAAGGTAAAACGTCAACTACTTATGGTGTTACTTCAGAAAGATCATGGACAGAAAGAAATATAAGATATGATTTAATATCTCCTCAAATAGACGAAACACATATACCTAATGGATGTATTATTTGGTATGATGGATGCAACACTTGTATAGTTAATAGAGGAAATACAGGTGTATGCACAGAAATGGAATGTTCAAGTTATGATACACATAGTTGTTTAAGATACGGGGAAAACGGTCATTGATTAAATTAATTTATTATTATAATATATAGATGAATAAAGTATACTTATATATAATTCTTATTATTCTAGCTATCTATTTGTTTAATAGATACTATGTAGGAGAAGTTAAAGTTGTTTTAAAAGATCATATGGAGCCATCTGATTCAAATGTAAATTGTGAAGAAAAACCTATTGATTCTGATTATGAAAAAGCATGGACAGATGAAAATGTATCTAAAAATACCAAATATCACACATCACATATAAAAGATGAAAAGACAGATACAGGTGCTTTTTTTAATAGTAAAAAAGAATTTGTAGATATTACATCATATAAATCTAAAGATATGATTCCTGAAAAATGTTTCATGGAAAATGGAGAATTAAATTGTGAATTTAATAACAAATTACAGATAATTCCACCAAGACTGATAGAAGATCCAGAAAAAAACCAGTTACTATTAAGTATAGGTGATGATAAAAATATAAATACAAATGTTATGTCAAAAGATGTATTTAGTTTTAATGGAAATACATACAATGTATGGAATTATGGAGAAACGGAAAAAGAAACAGAAGGCTATAATCTTGATTCTAAACCGCAAAGTGTTTTAGATATGAAAAAAAATTATGCTTTATAAATGCAATTTGTATTAATAGGTAGTCCATAATTGATACACCATTGATTCGCATTTTCAAGTTGTTCTTTAGAAGGATTGATATCACAATCTTCATTTGACTTGCTGATTATTTCTCTTATTGTTTTTATTTGTAGGTTCGTGAATTTATCATTATATCCTAATATTTCTTTTATAAATGAATCTGGAACATAAATACATAATCCACCCGTTTCATAATTCTTTCTCATATTTTCTATTATTTCGCGATTAGAACCTAGGAATCCATCGCAAACAATATATTTTTCAGAATTAGACAACCTACTCGTAATTGGTTTAAAAATGTTTATCTTTCCATAACACAGGAACAGTATATATATGAGTTGTATAGTTTTATAATTGAATAAATCAAAAAATTTTATTACGAATGACCCCCCTTGTTTTTGTATATTAATGGCCAAGTATATTTCTGAATAAAGGAGTCTATATGAATCTTTTTCTTGAGAATTATAATTACCCGAATAATCAAAACCACCATCTGCTGTTACAAGTTTACATAATTTACCATCAAGTGATGATATAAAATCTTCTATATTTTCAAGTTTGTAAATATCACCCGTGTTATCTTTCCCAAAACAAAGGTTATTTTTTTTATTATTTATTATCTGTTGATTCCAAAAAGGTATGTTTTTATCTGTTTTAGATATTAATGTTATTCCATGAACATCGATATTTGTATTATCATTAATACAATGTATAAACCCACCAGGTCCCTCAGCAATACAACCTGCAATGCCTTCATTTTCTACCTTAATAATATCTTTCATTATTTCGTAAAGTTTAAAATATGATCTACTCACTGGTAAAATACTACAAATATTCCTGTTTCTTCTAGAAGAAGTGTATATATATTCATATTTATTGATGGATTTTTTAGACTTTTCCCATTTTCTAGAAGGTATCTTATCAATTTCACATTTAATCTTCATTAGTTCATTTTTTTTAGGATAAACTAATTCTTTATACTTATCAATACACTTGAATTCTTTGACATGCTCACTACTTATGATATAGTTTTTCATATATTTAAAAGCTTTCTTTATTTTAAATAGTTATTTAATCTCTTTTCTGAAAGACAAAGTAATTGTTAAATGAACTTAGTGTATATAATGGATGTTTTAAAGAATAACTACCATTCATCTGATTACTTGGATAAAATTTTTCATTTAGTTCGGGATCAGTCTTTTCAATTTCGGGTATCTTATCTATAATATTTTTAAAGCTGCCAATATTTTTATCATCAAAGTTATCTTTACGGAATATAGAAGAATACCGTTTTTGTACAGTTGTTGGAACGACCGGTTTAAATCCATTTTCACCCATTATTTTCACAAAGAAGTCAAAATTAACTAAATATTCAGGAATCACTTGTCCAATAGAATCCATATAAACATCAATTACTTGACCAAACATATTTCTATCATCTTCTTCATTATAATCAAAATTATCAACATCATATTTCTTTTCAACTTTGTAAACAACATTACCCTTTACATCTTTGAACATCATACGAGGTGTTTCATCTTCTTCATCTTCTTCATCTTGAATTTCTTCACTCGTTTCTTCGCTCGTTTCTTCTTCACTAGTTTCTTCCATGGCTATTCTTTTATCTTCTAACTTTTTGAAATATTCAAATATTTTCTTACCATCATAACATGTCCCTATAAAATAGCCTCCTTTCTTTATATTTTCTTTAAGATTTCTTATAAATCCTTCAAATGTTCTTTTGTTTTCAAAGTAATAATGCATTGAGAACTGAGAACTTATAATATCAAATCCATCTGAACCTATTCCAAAATACCTTTGTCTTATATCAATGTATTTTTTAGGAATAGGTGTTTCCTTGGCATAAATGATGTTAGTCATCGTTTCACTATGTTCTTTTTCACTTTCTGATATCCCATCAATATCAGTAAATTCTAAGTTTTGGATATTTTTACTTGTATCACCTCTTACAATGAGAGGTTTACATTCTTTATTATTTGATGTGTAAAATCTTTTACATGCTTCATTTACATTTTTAGATATATCAATACCATATAGGAACTTAACATTATGTGTTTCTAAATATTTACCTATATCACCACCTCTTCCAATCGATAAATCCATTATTTTTAATCTTCCTCTAATAGATGAGCAAACACCGGAGATTAATCTAGATTTTATGTAGTTATGGAATCTTCTAAGTGGTAGAGAATCAACGAGTAAATCATCGTCATTATTTATGTAATACATTCCCTTTTCCATGATAGAATTTTCTTTCTTAATTAATTCACTACCAGTTATCATTTCTTCTGTGATTGGTTCTTTGATAGTTTTCCAAATATTGTTCGCAGATAAGAAGTATTGGGGTTTAAGTTTATCTTTTCTTAGACGAATAGGCTCCCAATACATGCCATTTTTAGAATTTGGATTGAATCTCATTTCAACAAGATCCCCGTCATTTATTTCTGTTTTTTCAAAATTATCACATAACATTTTACCATTTACGAGTGGTATATTTGTTTCATTATATTTTTCTTCTTCAGAATTGATGTTGAACTTTTGAATCGTATCAGTGGATTTAACAAAGGTATCCATAATTCTGAAACAATAATCTACATTTTCATCATCAATTTCTTTGTATCCTACATATAGTTCAACCGTTTTATACTCTCCTAGATTACGCTTACCATCCTTCTTATCTACATAATTTTGTATAACTTCTTTTACTTCCCCTTTTTTAATATCTTTTTTAACTTTTATCTGAAAATCAATTGTATTTTCTTTCGCTTCTTTCCATTTATAATTGTAAGTCCATGTTCCTGATATCTTTGAAGAAGTAACATTTTCTAGTAAACCTCTTACAGATAACCTTGTTGGAAGGAAGATAAGACCATCAATCCTATAAGGAAAATGACCTTCTTTATCTTTCTTTAGAATTTTTCTAGATGATTTAAATATTTGAATATATTTATCTTTTCCAATATTTTTAGAATCAATCTTTTCTTCAACAGATTCTGTCTGATATCCAAAATCATAAGATTTAACTCTTATATCTGTGGGACATTCAATTCTTTTGAGAGGCTTTCCTTCGGGCGTATATCCTCTCCATTCAATTGTGTTTTTTGTCTTACCAACAATATCTACATTATCTGTAAAGTAATCTAGGATATATTTTCTAGAACGTTTATCTTCTGGATCTCTGGCGATGAAAGGTAATGTATGGGCTTCTTTAGGAATACCTATACCATCAATAGTACACCAGTAAACATCGAATATCATGAATAATCTCATAGGTTCATTGTATTTATCTTTCGTAATATATTCTCCATCAAACAACCACTCTCCTTTTATATTAGAGAAATTACATCCAGTATCAATTATTTCTTTTTTCGCATTAATAAGATAACCAGAACCATTTTTTATCATTAGTTCATACCTTTCTCCATCTGCTTTCTCAGTAACAGCAAAATCAACGAGAATAGATCCTGGATTCCTAATATCTAAACTATCCATATTAAGAGTTACGGGTTGTGGACCCATAAATGTAAAATATTTAGCTCTTTGACCAGTTAACTTACGATAATCATAAATCAAGTCATCTTTTAGTTTATGAGACATAAGGTCATCGGTATCATAGATTATTTTTGATAAATGAATGACTGTTTCTTCTAAAATTTCAAAAAGTTTCATCACAAGTGAGTTTTCAGCTTTTTTAGGTGCTCCGCCACTTTGACTGTTTGAATCATACCTTGGAGATTGAGGGGTATATGTTGGATCTTCATCACTGACTTGAGGTGAACCAGGGGCATAAGTTGGATCTTCAGAAGATTCAAGGGATAACACTGGTAATTGTTCTACAAGATCAATATTGCCATCATCATCCATATATTCAAAGAGATCTACACGTCTATTTAACTGATTTATTTTTTCTTCTACTATTTCAAAATATCCCCCAATTAAATATTTTAGAGGAACAGATAGTTTATTGGTATTTCCTATTTCTGGATAAATTGAAACAATTGCTTCTGTTTCAATATATTTATCTGTATTTTCATCAATCTTCTCAACAATGTCAGAAATAACTGCGTGAAATATGTTAAGTTTCGAATATTCCATTAGTGTATTGAAAACTTTCATATCAATACCAAAATCTTTGAAATATGACTTTTTTATCATAGTTGATTTCCCTATAAGTTTTCTGTAATCTTCTTGAGAATATCTTTTGGATGATTCATTATAATTCATATATAAAATAGGATTTTCTCCAGGATCAAATCTAGGGCTCATCCCATATTCTAATTCACTATCAAACGTTGATTCTTCTTCAAATATTTCAGTATTTATTCCTAAACGTAGAGGGTCGTAAATATTTCCCTCTTGTAATACGGGATAATGAAAGTTCTTTTCCTTTTTAAAGTCTTCATAAAGATTATCAATGGCAGCAATTCCCGACACTTTACCTTTTTCCATACCGACATATTCAATTTCTATTTCATATGATTCATGATTGCTTAAAATATTTGCTTTCTTAAATGATTTCTGAAAATCATATTTCCCTTTAAAATACTTTGTAGATTTTAGAATTGTAAGATCAATTCTAAAGAGTTTATCATTTGTTAGAAAACTAAATCTTTTCTTGTAACGATAATGTTTCCCCTTATTTTCATAATCTTCATTAAAAGATCTCACAAAGTAATGGGATGAATTAAGTTTATTTTCGGTTTTAACTTTCAAACGAACATTATAATCTTCTTCTTTTATTCCCGGTTTATCTTTAATGAATTTTTTTTGCATATATTCAACATTGACAATGTCTTTTAATGAACCCTCTCTACAATATTTCTTAATATCATCTAATCCATGAACTGTTGCCCTTACGTTTCCAGGCTTACCTTTAAACTCTGTCGTAATATCAAGATCAACCGTTTCAGAATGTTTCTTGTATGTTGTTCTACACTCTTCTAAAACTCTTAGAAAAACTCCCTTATCAATTGGATTTTTGTAGGGTGTCTCTCCGAATATAAGTTCAAGTTCTGCTTCATTATCTACAAGTGGAAGTTTTAGATAATCTAAAACTTTTGATATGTCTTTTTCAAACAATTTCATTATTATAATAGTGAGTATTTTTTTTTTTAAATAAACATTTATTCAAATTTAAAAAAAACATAAAATTTACAGAACACATTGATAATTTAATTATTAAAAGAATACCATAGAAAGTTCATCATAAAGTTCTTTCTTTAGTTTCTTTTTACCATCTTTTTTAATTGTTAATATACTATTCTCACAACACAATTTTTCTAGGTCTTTTATTTTGTATTTTGAGAGTGATTCTAACTTTGATTTAAATATCATAATATCGGTATCAATTGTTAGTATTTCAGAAAGTTCGCTAATAGGATTGAAAGGTAGTTTACCTTCTATATTTTCTTCTTTTTCAAACCACGTATTTCCTTTATATTCGCAGAACAATTTAGGATAATCCATCAAACTAGTAGGATAATACTTTAATGTAGTAGAATTGTATATAACTGTATTGATCTTATAGATCTCATTCATGTAAAGTATAGATGATAAATAGTTCTTGTTTTGAAGTCCCGTTTGAATAATTCTTGGTGTAAAAGAACGATTATACTTTTCATTTTTCTTAACATCATCTGCTATTTCAAGCTTTTTATTCGTTACAAAGTTTTCTATATGATTTTTTTGAATTGTGTCATATTCTTGTATATTCTGTGAAATTATAATTTCACAGATATCTTTAACCCCTGTTTTTTCTAAAACAATATTCTCTCCTTCGGTATATTTTGTAATCTTGATTTTTTGTGTAAATTTGTTGTTAACATTTCCAAAGTCTCGGATCAATTCCATTATATTTATCTTTTACTATCATATTTTAAATACTTATCAAATTTTATATTTTTTCGATAAATCTATAATTTCTCTTTCATCTTCTTTAAAATCATCTATCTTGATAATATCATATTTGACATCTACTACCAAACTTTTACTTTCTCTTAAAAGTTCTTCAATTTCTTCTTCAATTATTTTTTTTTCAATAATATTTTCTGTCAAACCTTCATCTTCTATTTCATTTCTAAGTTTATAATAAATTTTATCTATTACTTCTTCATCTAATGTATGTAAATTAAGGAAAATACCATTTGAATTTTTAGTATGTTGGCAATTGTGAAATTCAACGATATCTAGATAATTTTTATGATTTTTTATTTTTTCAATATTCTCAAAAATATATTTTTTTTTAGTCTCTTTATGAGTATCATCAAAACATTCCATAAAAAAATAGTAATAATATTAAGATTATAATTAATATAAAGATATAACTTACTTTAATCAACTGGTCTAGCTATAATTTGAACCTTTTCAGAACGATACTTTATTCTTGACCCTACAACAATTACATTCAATTTCTGTCCAACATTAATATCATCAACATTGTATATACTTTTTTCAAAATATTCTCTAGGGATCATAATTATCAGAGGACTATCTTCAGAACTGTCTCCATCAGATAGTTTTATATAAGCTACAACACCCATTTTGTTAACATTTGAAACATATGTTTCTATAATATCCCCATCTGAAGGAGAAATAATTTTTGCCTTATATTTAATTGAATAAGATACAGAACTAACATTATCATTAACAACAATTTTACCCATGCTTTTGTTGATAATTTTAACAGAATCTTTAACAATGTAACCATCTTCATAACATAATCCTTCTAGTTGTTCCTTAAGATTGTCTTTGATTACATTATCGATATCTTTATTTACCTGACTAGCATTTACAAATAAATTTGTAGTGAGCAACTGTTCTGTAATGTATGTGTGTGCCATTTAATATTATATATATAATGTTTTTTTAAATAATTCAAATTTTAAAGAGTTTTAACAAATTTAAACAAAAATGTATCATAACTATAGTATTTATTAGGTGAATTTCTAAAAGTTAATTCATACATTTTTGTGATAAATTCTTTTTTGATAACTTCTTGATTACCAATACCTCTTAGTTCTTTATAAAGGTATTTTGTTAAACCAATAATATCGCTTTCTTCACCATATTCGCTGATAGTCTTTTCCATTTTCTTTTGTTTTGTTTTATTTAACTTTGTTTTTAGTTTTTCTATCATAAGATCTATGTAATTTTTATGATTTTCTGGAAAATTATTCATGTATTCTTGTAATAGTGTTAACATTGGGAAACCTTTATCACCTATAACTTTACCAGGTTCGTTATCATATATTTTAAATCTTTCATCTACAACTTTAAAAACAGGTTTATTTTTGTCTTCTTTGAAACTATAACCCCAAAGTTTTCCTGTTTTAAATATTTTTGCTAAACGGTTGTTTCTAACTATGTTATTTTTTAACATTTGAATTCCAACTTCATCAATATATTTCCAATTTCCATCATACTCATAATAATCAAAATTGTTAAATATATCCTGAACCTTATTATATTTTTCTGGATTACAAAGAAAGAAACCAATAACTTTACCCTTTTTCTCAAATCCATAATATTGACCATCATCTTGATATATTAAATTATCATTGAAAAATCTAAATATCTCTATATCATATGGATCTTGAATTTTCTTTCCGCCAGAAACAATATAACCACATAATATTTCTTTAAGAACGACTACTTTTTCATCATAACTCAAAGAATCAATATAGTGATTTTTAATATCTTCTTCTTTCAAATCGCTAATAACCTCATTGTATTTTTCCTTTTCTTCTTCTAACTCAATTTCATAAAAATTTTTAATCTTTTGATAAATATCATTATATGAGGAATCACAGTGGAAAGAATCTTTAAAATCTACCTTAATACTTGAGAATATATTTTCATATGTTTTTGAATCTTTTTCTATTTCACCTGTCCTGTAATTGAAAGGTACTAATACATCATTTATCGCGCTGGGTTGGAATAAAAAGATATCATTTCTATTAACTATATAACCAGGAACATCATTTTTATTCCATACTATTTTTTTATCATCACAAATATCATCAAGCGCATGTTCTATAATTCTATCGTCTGTATCGATAATTTCTTTAATTCTAGATTTTAATTCTTCTAGATTATAAATTTCATATATTTCAAAAAGTTCTTTTACAATTGAATAGACAACTTTTATACTTTCAGATATATCTGATAAAGTAAATGTATCATCTGTAATAGGGACATTCAATTCGCCCTCTTTACCAACATTAATATCAGACTTTATATCTATTTTACAACCATCTTTTAAAAAAGAACATATCTTAGTATATTCTTTATCATTAACATCAACTGTTATCCATTTTTTCCATGTTGTAGACATTTTGAGTGGCTTCAAACCTTGGATATGATTGATATCTTTGTTTAAAAAACTGTCTATAGCATTTTCTTTTAATATCTTTTCAATTTCACCTATATCAGATGCTTTTTTCTCTGCTATAAGATAGGTATTTGTATCTATAGACTCTACATTGTAATCAACTGATGCTGTATGAAGGTAAACAGTTACATTTTGTTTATTTTTAGGATGAAAACTATGTGAACAATAACGGATACCCCTTCCTATAATTTGTTCTATTTTGTATAAGTGATACCATGGATCAAGAACGTGTATCTCTCTTATATTTTTAAAATCCATTCCCTCACTTGTAACGCTGTTACCTAAAATAACCTTAATATTTTCACCATTCATATTATTGTAATTTAATGAGTCTTTCCTTTCTTTTTCATTGTTCGGTGATAAACTTTTATCACCAGATAAAACAATATATTTAGCTTTCTTATTATTTTCTCTTGAAAGTGGTTCAAAATTATAAGCAATTGGATCAATCTTTTCACGTGTTTCTAATATATTTTCACCATTATATTTTTCAAATCCAATGTGTTCTAGTGCGATAGCCAATGGTAAAATCCCAGAAAATATGTAATCAGAGTAAATAAATATAATACCTTCCGATTTATTTTTCAACATATTTTCAATAATAGTATTTATCTTAGTTGAGTATGCTTTTATATTTTCTCTCGCAAGAATTTTATTATCCTCATCTACATAACTACATTTTTTGGATTTTCTTGTTATCCTAGTTTTGAATAGTTTTTCAAATCCTCTCTGTCCAAATGTATCTTTATATTCATGATCATCTCCTTCATTGTAAAAAACGACATTTGATATCTGTGATCCAATATTTCTATTTGAAAGATTAATACCCATGTTTTTAGATCTTCCTTCGGAAATAATCTCTTGAATAAAATTATCATATATTTTCCTTTGATGATCTTTTCCTTTAGTATCACACATCTTAGAACCATACATCTTCATGAACTTAAAGTTATCATTGGGGTCTATCCTTTCTTCACCAAAGATTGATAATTGTGGGTAATCTAAATAAGGTGTTGTTTTATTATAATCACCCCCTATACATCTTTTATCGCTATTAATATCTGGATAAAATCTGATAGGAAATGTTATTGGATTTTCCCCTCTAAGATATGAAAAATATCCAGTTGTTTTTTGTTCTAATATTTCCCTACCTTGAGGTAATAATGTATCTCCATCAAAAACTTCTTCTTTTCTTATAATAGGTCTACCATCATTTTTAAGTAAAAGATTAAGTAACCATATTATTTCGGATGATTTATTAAACATGGGTGTCGCGGATAATAAGATTATCCGCATACCCTTACTGTACCTTATTACTTTTTCAATCGTTTCTTTTGCTTTTTTGTCTATCTGAATATGCATTAAGACACTTTTATTTACTTTTTCATCCAAACCATCTACATCTCTTACAACGATTGTGTCTCCTTTTTCTTTTTTTATGATTGTAACTGTTTTACCATTTTCATGATTAAAAACTTGATCCCCTTTTCTAAATTTTTTATCTCTTATTTCATTTTCTTCGCGAAGATTATGGATTTCATCAACTATCAAAACTCTGTAAGAAAAATTCCTATGTATTACATCTCTTTCAATTTCTTCCCTTTTTTTAGGACTAATATCTCTATTACCTATTTCATTACGAATAAGCTTTTCTACGCTATTAGAAAAAGCTAAATAACCATAAAAATCATAATACTGGCGTATTAAATTCTTTACATCTCTTTTACCAACATTTCCTTTTTTATCTCTAACAACAACATCTTCAAAACTATCTCCTGAACATTGTTCTTCACCTTTGGTTGGATCATAGATTGTATTTTCCCATCCTCCACGAATATTTTTTGGAACAAGACATATTATTTTTTTATCTGTTTTTGCGAATGTATTACGGTAAGACTTACTTATATTAACAGCCGAACATGTTTTACCAACACCGACACCGTGAAAAACAACAAGTCCTTTATAAGGTGTTTTCCTATCCATAAAATTTTTAAGAAATTGTTGATTATTTGTAAGTTCAAAATTAAAGGGGTCAGATTGTATTATATTTTTTTGAGGACATTTATTTGAAAGCTCGGTAATATTGAATAAAGACTTAAGATGAAAAAACTCTAAACGTTTCGATAGATTTAAGATAAAATCTTTATCTGTATTTTCAGGATAAAAATCATATTCCCCTTCATGTGTTGTAGGGATATCGTCTATTTCTCTGTGGACTTTTTCCCTTTGTCTATCGTTTTTCTTTTCCGAATCTATAAGACGAAATTCATTATATTTGTCTTCTATACTCATTATTAAATATAAATATAAAAATATTATTCTATTGTAACCACATTTTTATGATTTCTAAGGTATTCAAAGAAATTTACAATAACATTTCTCTTATTATTATCATAATTCCTTATTTTTTTTAAACAATCTTCTTCATTACACCATTTTATAGATTTAATTTCAGTATACTGATCTTTATTAGTTTCATCTATTTTTAATTCACATTTCTTTTTGATGTAACCAATATAATATACGTGTTTATATCTTACATGATTAATACCAACATATTCTTCAACAATTGGTATTATGTTTTTATAAAGTTTGTAGTCTTTTTGATTGACATTTGTTTCTTCATAAAATTCACGAATAGCACATGCTCTATTATTCTCATGCATTTTTCGTCTACCCTTGGGTATTTCCCATTCATTTAGAATATAAGGTTTTTCAACGTTACTTACAAGTGTTTGTAGATTTATTTCTTTACCATTTTTATTATATCCTTTCTTTAGTTTATTAAAATCTATCTTGCTTTTTTTATACTCCCTTTTTATTCTTGGATTTATAGTTTCTGTATGTATCCAAAGTTCCCTCCATAAAGTGTCAAAATCTTTTTCAACAATATCTTTTAATTCTTTTTGAGAAAAACGACTAAAAAGTAATTTAATGTAATTTGTATCGTAAATAGATTTATATTTACCCCTCATAAACTCAATATAAGATAAAGAATCTTTACGTTCTACCATAACTATTTTAGATTCACCTTTTTCATCATTATTATAAAGTAATATTCCATAACTCAAAATAGGATGTCTACAGTTTGAATATGAATGTCCATAATTCCCACAATTATTACAATAATCTTTTCTTCGTTCCATATTATTTAATGTTTAATTTTGTTTAAATAATATTTATTACTATTATATGGATCCGAATATTTGGGGAAGTCAATCTTGGTTATTCTTACATACGATTACTTTAAATTATCCAGATAACCCTAACAAATATGATATGGAAAGCTATAAAAATTTTTTTGAAAACTTAGGCGAAGTCATACCATGTGAAGTTTGTAAAGCTCACTACAAGAAAAATATAAAAATGTATCCAATACAATTGGAATCTAAAGAATCTCTGGCAAAATGGTTACATCACATTCATAATCTAGTGAATGTCAAAAATGATAAACCAAAATATTCATATGATCAGTTTATAGAAAAATACAGTAATCTGTATTCTACAAACAATAATCAAAAATATTTATTTATACTCCTAATTCTAATATCAATTGGAATAATTTACTTTTTATATAAAAAATAACTCGTTTTTTTTTTCTTTTTTTTTCTTTCTTTAAGATATATGCCTAGACCGAGGAAAATAACTGTAAAGAAATATTTAACAGACGAAGAAGTTGATAATTTAGAAGGTAAATGGATTGATGAAAGTTATATGAAACTACCTGTTATAAATTATAATTGTGATGTTTATTATAAAGATGATGAAGGAAATGAAAAACTTCTTTTAAAATTTAGAAAAAATTGTATTTCTCAATCACTTTTAAGGACTGGTTGGCAATCTTATAAAGATCTAGCTAAACCAAGTAGAGGAAGAGGAGCATCTGCTGGTCCGATTGATAAAGAAGGAGTCTATTGGAAAAAACGAAATATTGTTAATACTGGTAAATGGTCAACTGGTTATTTAACCCCTGAAGGTAATAAAATGAAAGAAGAATATAATAATTTTGAAGAAGAAGAATTAAGAAAAATTATAAATGACCTTGAAATAAAATTTAATGAAAATGATATTAAAAGTAAAGATGATTTAGTTCATCTTATTATAAAAAAGAAAAATGGCGTTTCAAAAATGAAAGTAAACAATCAAGTAGCTTCGAATCCAATCGGGTTTTATGAATCTTCTAAAAATTTTGCTGAACTTCCATGTAGATTGACACATTTTACAAGAACAAATTATAAAAAATATAATGATGGATTGCCTTTTATTCAAAAAATAGATAATATGTTTAAAAAATTAATACCTGAATCATATGAAAAGCAATTAAAACGTGCCGATGAAAAAACTCATCTTAAAATACCTGGAACAGCTTTTTCTACCATAACAATTAATAGAAACTTTAGAACAGCATTACATAAAGATGCTGGAGATTTTTCATTGGGGTTTGGTAATTTAACCGTTATAGAAAGAGGTAAATATCATGGCGGATACACGGTTTTTCCTCAATTTGGTGTAGGGATTGATGTTCGTTCTGGAGATTTTTTAGCTATGGATGTTCATCAATGGCACTCTAACACAGCAATTGTTGAGACTCAAGAAGATAAAATATTTAATGATAAAATGGATAAAGCATTCAACGATAATCCACTTGTTGGAACAGTAGGTCTAGATAAAAATTATACAAGACTTACATTTGTATGTTATTTAAGAGAAAAAATATTAAAATGTCCTGATTCTATTGACCCTAGATTCTTAAAAGAATCAGGACACAATAAAATAAAATAATTTGTATTATATATATATATATATAATGTTTGACAAGAATATTTCTTTTTGGTGTGGTGTTCTATTTTTTGTTGTAGCAATGATAATACATCACATATTATCACAAAACTCTATTATTGAAGGAAATGAAAATAAAGGAGATGAAGATAAAGGAAATATGGATATGAGTAATGTGAAGTCATTTAAATTCACAATAAAGGGTAATTCAGACGCAGTCACAAAGATGTTAGGGAAACAGGGAGGGGATTCTGATTCTCCTTCAGAGACTGGTGGATCTGTCGCGGATAGTGGAGCTGGAGCGGGAGCTGCTCCCGCTGCCCCTGGTGCTCCCGCTGCCCCTGGTGCTCCCGCTGCCCCTGGTGCTCCCGCTGCCCCTGGTGCTCCCGCTGCCCCTGGTGCTCCCGCTGCCCCACCCCAGCTGATACAACCTGTTGATGAAGGTTTATATCATTATTACCCAGGTCTATTAGAGTTTGAAGGTGTTGGAGCTTCTTCTTTGAATTGTAAGGGGATGGAAGGAGGTGGAGAAGATTCATTAAGTGTTCAGCAAGCAAAGGATCTTTGTAATTCTACTGAAGATTGCGATGGATTTTACCATTACAATTCAACTGGGAGTGATCGGACATGTTTTAAGAAAGATATAGACCTTTCCAAAGATCAAAAAATGGCTGGCGATGATGCTCCTAATTCAGGATTATATGTTGTCCATGGTGAAAAGCCAGATATGTGGGTTTTAGGACAAACTAATCAAGATTGTAATGCAGTATGTGATTCTCAAGAAGGAAACTTAAAATGTTTAAGTGGTAATTGGAAAATGGAAATGGACGAATATAAACAAGCTTTATTCGATGGTGGTTTAAAAGATGAAGATAGTGTTAACACAGTAGAAGATGTAGACAAGTGGTGTGGAAAAATAGATGGATCTGCGAGCCCTACTAGACCCGGGACAGGAAACTCACCTGACAATCCTACAAAATGTTTTTACACAAATAATAATAATTCAGATTGCGAAAGTAAGAATTCTCTTACTAGGAGATTATGTAAGTGTGGCCTAGATTCTAATTCATCATAAATACTAATTAATTTTTCTACTATTTATTTTTATATTAAGTATATTATATATACTTAATGAAAGATGTTTCATTTTGGTGCGTAGTCTTAAGTATAGTTGTAATATTCATAATTCATCACATTTTAAGTAATACCTTTGAAGGTTTAGAGAATGAAGAAGAAGAAGCTTCCCCCGAATATGAAAGGTCTGAGATGATTGTTGAAGTTGAGATGGCCGATGCCCCTTCTCCTGTAAGTTGTATTGGTAGTTGGTCATCTTGTGATTCCAAATGTGAAAAAAGGTATACTGTAACAACTGCTAAAGTAGGGGATGGTATAGATTGTCCATATCAAAGTGGGGAAATTGAATCGTGTGATCCAGGTGAAGGTGAATGTAAGGAATCCGAAGTAGTTGATGGGGTAGTAGTTGAAGATGGAACATTGAACGATATAGATAAAACATTAAAAGATATAGATGAAACACCTTCCGTATCTCCTGAAAAACTGGATATATGTATCGGTGGAGCTAACTATCTAGGACCTAATACTGATCCAGGTGGAGTGGAAGATTATAAGGGTTGTGACGTTTATAATGATAGTGAAGCGTTCAAGAAACAGAAGTGTAATAATGCCTATCAAATGGATATCAATGGCAATTATACACAATGTGAATTAGATACGAATGATAATACTTGTAAACCTAAACCAAATAATTGCAAACCTGAATTAAGTGTTAATGGTTTACCATTTTGTAAGCATGCAATGTGGATACCACATAGTAAAGATGTTTTTGATTGTGACTGTGAAGAAAACACAACGCCTGGGAAACACAATTCTAAAGTTAATAAATGGGAAGGTTCAACACGTTGTTTGTCAATGAAATCTGAACCAAATTTTCATATAACTGATTGTGGTATAGAAGGTAGTGATCCACCAACTTCAGAAGAATGTAGATTATCTCTTTCATCTAATCCTTGGTTCAATGATCAAACCATTTATAGTTATCTAAACGGTATACATACTCTAAATTTAGAAGAGGGTAAATATCTTATAGAAATTTCAGGGGGATCGGGAGGGACACCAATTGATTCGCATCAAAATCCGGGGAGTAATTTTATAAAAGGGAAAGGTGCTATATTAAAAGGTATGAGGCATTTAAGTAAGGGTAGCTACAATATAATCATTGGTCAAAAAGGAGGTATAAATAAAGGAGGTGATTACTGTAACTATGGAGGTGGTGGTGGAGGTGGTTCTTTCTTTTGGATGGATAAAGCACCACAACCACTTATTGTAGCTGGTGGAGGAGGAGGTCAGGGTATATCCACATCATCTAGACCATGTTCAGGTGATTTTTACGCTTCGGGAGGAAATGCTTCTCTAACTGAAAATGGTTCTATGCCACCAATTTATTCCAAATCTTCAACTAATGATATAACGATACCAGAATCTAAAAATTCTTTTGGAACTGGTGGTGAAAATGGTAGTATGTCAAACGGTGGTCTTGATAATTCATACGTTTCAAAAGGTTGGAATTCAATTAAAACAGGTATATTGTCAAATATTGTAGGGGCTAAAAGAAAAAATCTAACTTATAATGGTCAACCAGTTGATCAACAGGGTGGTTTTGGAGGAGGTGGTATATCTTCAAGTCATGCTGGTGGTGCGGGTGGAGGGTATTCTGGCGGTGGAGTAATAAATCGTGGAGATGACTTTCAGACACTTGGTGGTGGGGGAGGTGGTTCAAGATTTGACACAAATTATACCGATAAAGAAGATTCATCTACACTTGGTTATAATGATGGAGGGGGTTACATAAAGATATGGGGTCCATACTAAGTAATTTTTCTACTATTTATTTTTCTACTATTTATTTTTTATATTAAGTATATATATATATATATGCTTATGAAAGATGTTTCATTTTGGTGCGTAGTCTTAGCAATTGTAATCGTATTTGTTGTTCACCATATTTTAAGTAGCTTTAATATCATTGAAGGGTTACCTGGAGAAAATCCTTCTCTAGTAGATCAAAATGATGAATCAGTTGATAATGTAACAAGTGTTAATAATGATACTATGAAACTTAATGATGGACAAATGAGTGTTAGTATGAGTTTTGAGAATGATAATTCTCGTCCTATTCTTAATGATATGAATAAACAAAGTAACCCTTTATTACCTATTTCTAGTGAGGGAGATATGAATGTAGCTTCTTCTCAAAATGCTACTCAACAAAGAAGTAATGGAACATTATCACCAGCAACACCAGCACCAGTAGCACCTGCGACGGCACCTACGATTATAATACCTCAACAAATGCCTGGGAACTTTACAGGTGGTTTAAGTGGTAATACACAAACAACTAAAGAAATTATAACTCCTAAAAAGAATGAACCTTCAGCAAAAGAATTGGGAGATGCATACATTGAAGGCGTTAAAAGTGTAATAGAAGGAAGAAGATTACTACAAGAATATCGTGATGAAACAACATCTGAAACACCAAATGAAACAACATCTGAAACACCAAATGAAACAACATCTGAAACACCAAATGAAACAACATCTGAAACACCAACTGAAACAACATCTGAAACACCAAATGAAACACCAACTGAAACAACATCTGAAACACCAAATGAAACACCAAATGAAACAACATCTGAAACACCAACTGAAACAACATCTGAAACACCAACTGAAACAACATCTGAAACACCAACTGAAACCATAGAATCTTTTGGAAATTTTGGTTCTTCGGTGGTACCTTCACCTAATCCTCAAGATGATGTGGCTCAATATTATGGATCTTTCTAGAAATAGTTAGATAACAAAAAAAACGATATCGTTGTATATGGGTTGATGATAGTAACAGTTGCGAATCGCATCTTCCAGGAAAACAAAACGAACGTTTATGTGAAAAATTAGTAATACCTTCTGGAAATCCACTTGATGATGTAAGCCGGTATTGTGAAAGTTGGTCTAAAAATAATGAGTGTGATAAAAGTCCCGGATATATGTTACAAAACTGTGCTACATCATGTGCTATAGTAGGGGCTACGGAATATGCCACAGTTTAATATTTCATTTTTTGTAATTTTTTTTTATTAATTTTATAAAAAAAATTATATATATAATTATAGTTATGCTTATGAAAGATATTTCATTTTGGCACTTAGTGTTAGCAATTGCAATCATATTTATTGTTTGTCATATTTTAAGTCTCTTTAATGTCGTCGAAGGAAATGGAAATATAATAGGCGCATTTAATATGGGCGCCGAGGCGGCTACGGATCAAGATTATGAAGAAGGAGATGGAGATGGAGGTGGAGGCGGAGATGGAGATGGAGGCGGAGATGGAGATGGAGGTGGAGGTGGAGATGGAGATGGAGATGGAGGCGGAGATGGAGATGGAGGCGGAGATG
>Ga0209335_10000998_pt1 | contig 33844 bp, 35 predicted proteins | sample COG_09_FD_184753 | JGI IMG/M metagenome (GOLD analysis project Ga0209335, IMG submission 184753) | Pelagic Microbial community sample from North Sea - COGITO 998_met_09 (SPAdes) (version 2) | ecosystem: Environmental > Aquatic > Marine > Neritic zone/Coastal water | place: Helgoland, sampling...
ACGTTGATAGGCTGGATGTGGAAGCGCAGTAATGCGTGTAGCTGACCAGTACTAATAGCTCAATTGGCTTGATTTATGCACTGAAAAAAATTTTTATAAGATATTCAGAATATTAATGCAAAATAAAATAAAAAACCTTAAATTTAAAATTTATCAATGAGCACAGTACTTTCAAAAGTTAATAAAGTTTACAATTTACAAAATCCCTCAACATACATAAAAGATTTTAACAAACTTGAAAAATTTATTAAAACTCGCGAAGATTTATTAATTGATTTAAAATTACCCAAAAGAATATTTAAAAATTCAGAATTAATTGATTATGGGTGTGGAACGGGGCTGAATACAATTGTATACAATGTTCTTGGAGCTAGATGCACCTTAATTGAATATGATAGAAATTCAGTGGAATTTCTAAAAAAACTTTTTAAAAAATTTTCAAAACAAAAATATAAAATTATTAAATCAGATATATTTAAGACAAAAATAAAAAAAAAATTTGATTTTGTAGTAAGTAATGGAGTGGCTCATCACACCAAAAACCCTAAATTCAATCTTAAAATATGCGCTGATAGAGTTAAAAAGGGTGGTTTTTTTATATTAGGCATCGGAGAAACTAATGGTTTTTTTCAAAGAAATTTACAGCGATATATGCTTTATTCACTAAGTAAAAATGAAAATGAAATAATTCACCTAGCAAAATTTTTTTTCAAAGATCATTTAATGAGAGCACAAAAATATTCAGGCAGAAGTGAAGATCAAATAATTTATGATACATATTTAAATCCTAAAATTAATACATTAAATTTGTTTGATATTTTAAAATTTTTTAAAAAAAGTAATTTAGATGTTTATTCCTATTATGGAAATATAAAGAGAACAGATGATTTTCTTTTAAATAATTTTAATCAATTTAAGTCAATTAATAAAAGAATTAATCAAAAAATTAATATACAAAAAAATTTAAATCTTCATGATTTAGAAAATTTTTCACTATCAGTTAATAATAAGATTAATCCTTTTAAAAATTTTTTTAATCAAATCAACGATCTAAATTTAAGTCTAAATAAAATAACTAAGAGTATCAATAATATAGAGTTTAAATCAAAGATAACAAAGATAAGTTTAAAAAAAATTAATATTTTATATAATAAAATTAATAAAATTGAAAAAATTAATCTAATAGACAAAAAACATAATTTAAGTTTCTTAAATGAAGTAAAAAAACTAGTTGAAATCTTAAATAAAAAAAATAAAAAAAATGTGAAAATCAAAAAAGTAAAAATATTTTTATCAAAATCTAAACTTTTGCTAAAAGGATTAAATGGAACAGGTATGAATTATATAGTAGGTCATAAGAGGTAGACATTAGGTGATTAATTTAAGTAGCATAAAAAAAAAGTTTAATAATGATGGATATGTTGTCATAAAAAATTTTTTTTTGGAAAATGAAATTAATAAATTTGAAAACTCTTTGATTTCAGTTTATTCAAAAACTTTAAAAATGAAGATTGACAAAAAAAATGTTCACAAAGTTATTTCTGAAAATGAGAAAGAGAAAAATTACGATTTATTATATGATTGTTATAAAAAATACAAAAACACATTGCCTTTCAAAAAAGTCTCCAAAAAACTTTCATTGGTTTCAAAAAAAATTTTTAATAAGAAGTTTAAAATTCTAAACTCAGGAATGGCTATTGGTATCAAAAACTCAACAAGAACCGCATATAATTGGCACCAAGAACACTCGTATTACAAAAGGCTTCAAGACACCATTCATTACCAGTTCCCCATATTTGGTTCAACGTCAAAAAATAATGGAACTATGAGTGTTTTGGTAAAAAGTCACAAATTAGGGATAATTAAAAAATTAAAAAATATAAAGCATTCAAAAAAATCTATAAACACCTATCTTCCAACAAGCATAAATAAATTTAAAAAAAAATTTAAAGAAAAGTTTATTGTAATGAAACGAAGAGATGTTTGTTTATTTCATGAAGATATTATTCATAAAACTAATAAAAATAAACTTAAAAAAATTAGATTTGTCCCAATAATAAGATTAAAATCTTAAGTGAATTAAGTTTAATTACAATAAGCTAATCACAATAAACTAATATTTATTTTGATCTAAAAAAATTTTTGTATAAATCATTAAAAATTCATTTTACTTTCACTATTTGTCAATGGTCTGTTTAAATCAATTTTTTTAATTTTACTAAGTTTGATAATGCTTTTAAGATAGCTGCTTTCGTTAAAAAATTCATAAAGTTCGTTGTTATTTAATTTTGCTACACTTTGTAAATTTGAATTAAAACCCATTTTTTTTCTATCTAATCTAATTTTATCAGAACGAATATCTTTTATTGCTTCTCTTAATATATGTTTTGTATAACCATCTTTAATTATGTAATTAAAAAAAAGTATAAGGAAAATAATTTAAGCATTGATTCTAAAAATGATTAAGAAAAAATTGAAGGCATATATAAAAAGAATAAATACAATTTTAAAATTAATAATAAAAATATAAAAATTTAGTTATTTTTTTTGAGCGATCATCAGCAGCGTATACCCCAACTTGTTCTTATGAATAAAATTCGGCTTTGTGAAAGGATAGATATCATCGATTTCATTGTATTTTAGTAAATTGTTATAATTTAGATAATTTATTGAAGCACCTGCATCAGAAATAATCGTTTCAGACGATAACACTTTAAAATTATTTTTGTGTAGAATTTTTTTTAAAGTAGACTCAGAAAAAAAATTAACATGCTGTTCTCCAGCAAACATTGTGCACTTATCTTTGAGAATTAATGAGCTGAGACTATTAATATTTGGGACATTTATTAATATTTTCCCTTTTCTAATTAATGAGTTATAAATTTTATTCAATAATTCATTTACGTAAGGAACATGCTCCAAAACTAGCCAGAGTGTAATAGCATCATAAAAATTTGTTTTAAAATTATTATCTATATTTATTTTTTTTTTCTTTAAAATATTAATACAGTTTTTATTAATTTCATTAGCATAGCAATCCCAACCATATTTTTTTGCATTATCTAGAAATAAGCCATATCCAGTACCAAAATCTAAAATTTTTTTATTGATTTTTTTTTTTGGTATTTTTTGAAGGCCATATTGGAATCTTAAATTATCTAGTTTTATATTTATTTTATTTTTAAGGACATTAATGTAAGTATTTTCATTTTTGATAATTTTTTTTTGAACATCTAATTTTAAAATTGGATTTACAAAAACAAAATTACAACTTTGACAAATTACATGTTTAAATCCATTTTTATTAAATAACAATTTATTGTAAGGTGATTTACATACTTCACAATTTCTAAATTGTTGATTTTTCCTTTTTGAAATTAATTTATTTATTAATTTATTTTTTTTTTTGTGCTTTTGTTCATGCTGAGTTCTTCCTGAAATCTTATTAAATATATTTTTGCTTTTAAATTTAATAAAACCATCAAAATCATCCTTAAATATTTTTTTCATTTATGCTAAATTTGTGATTATTTTCTTATTACAATTAATTAAATGTATAATTTATTAATAGTTGTAAGAATTCAACAATAATTTTTAAGCATTGCTTAGTAAAAATTTATAAGATACATTTATCTTATAAATATGCTTTAAAATAAATATAAAAAATTACTATTAAATTACTAAATTTTATACAATTAAGATATTTTTAGAAATTAAATTATATATTATTAATTTCATTTCAGCTTGTACGATGTTTTTATTTAATTATTGTCTTAAATTTTCAAAGGTAAAAAAAATCAAGTTGCTGTATCAACTAAAAAATTACCACCAATATTTTTTAGTAAAACGAAATACAACTTTTAAATTAGAAGACTATTTCAGAGAGCAACATACATATTATTATAAAAAAATATTAGAATTAAAAAATATTAATTCTTTATATGCTCCTCCTGGCCCAGGAGATGAATCTTCGCATATTGGAGCAGCCTATTCTTATTTTGTAAATAACAATTTTAATAAGCCTAAATTTTAAGATTATGGCAAGACTAAAGTTAGAGATTATTATCAAATATATCTTAGTATTTTCGATAATTTTTAATTTAATTGAATTTAGCGTTATTATAAAGGAAAATTATTTTTTAAATAAACAAAAGAAAATATTAGAGGCACAATTAGAAAAAAATAAAAAATTTGATGCTAGAACTATTTGGGATGCTTATAAAGATTTTAATACTAAAGACCCAAACATTTTTTTCTATTTAGGCCCTCTTGAATTTAAAGAAGACAAGAATGAAATTTTACCTTTATCAATTATTGCAAAAGAAAATATTTTTTTATATGCCAATGATCACGGATATTATCCGGTATATAAATCTGATCGATACGGATTTAAAAATTTAGATATAGAGTGGGAAAAAAAAATAATTGATTATGTGCTGGTTGGAGATTCTTTTTTGCAGCCTGGAAATATTGATAAAAGTATTGGACATCATATTAGAAGCATAACATTAACACAAAATGGTATCTTGGACCTATCACACGGTAGTTTTGGTCCTTTATATCAATATGCTGTACTAAGAGAGTACCTTCCACTGATTAATGCAAAAAAGGTTATTTTATTTTATTTTGAGAGTAATGATCTTACTAACCTTCAAAATCATTTGAAAAACAGTATATTACAAAAATACTTAAAAAATATTAAATTTACGCAAAATTTACATCTTAAACAGAAAATAATTAATAAAATTTATGAGGATAAACATTTAAGTAAGTCAAATAAATTTAACAACTATACAAATAATAGAACGTGGCTTGAAGAAATAGAGGATTATAAAAAAAATAATTGGTTACTCTTTTTTAAGTATTACCATACACGAAAAATACTTTTCAAACAAAAAAAACAGAATAAAAAGAAAGTTGAGGATTATTTATATGTTCTTGATTTGATTAATAAATTTGTTGATCAAAATGATGCTAAATTATATTTTGTATATGTGCCTGAAATAAATAGATATATAGATGGAGTTCCCATACGTAGAGCATCGCAAAACTATAAAAAAATATTAAAAGGTGTTAAAAATTTAAACATTGAATATTTAGATCTTCATAAAGAATTTTATTTAAAACAAAAAAATCCTTTAATTTATTTTCCGTTAGAATCTTATGGTCATGTCAATGAATTAGGTTTTAATAATATTAGTCAAATTTTAGTTGAAAAATTTAATTAATTGAAATCAAAAATTAAGTCTATAAAAACTATCTAGATAAATATGAAATTAAAATCTTTTTTTCTTAGTACACGTGTTGATCAAAATAACATGTATAGGTTTATTGTTGGAATGTGTTTTAAAAATGCTAGTTTTAAAAATAAAGAAAATATTGAGTTAAAACAGATAAGGTTAATTAAAAAACCATCAGTAAAATTTCTTCTGTTTGTTTTTTTTTGTTCATTAAAAGGAAATTTTTTTAAAAAAGAAAAAATATCTAAAATTAAATATAAAAACATAAGAATTGGAAAATACATAATATCCACAACATTTAAGGATCACTTATCCTACCTTTCAAAATTTACTTTTGCTTTAAATGTTATAAAAAATACACTTAAATCTTCATTTTATATTAATACAGCAGAATATTATTATAAAAATTTAGATTTTAAAAATGTCTATTTAGACCATGTTTATTATCTTAACGGTATCTATTTTGATTATTTTGCTTGTAGAAAAAAGATTATTTACACAAATGATTACCCAGGAAGTATATATAAAATAGATTTTCAATCATTAAAAAATCGTAAAATACTTTACTATGAAAATTTTTTGAGAATTAAGTTTCTTTTAAATAATTTTAGCGAAAAAGAAAAAGAAAAAATTTTAAATATTAGAAATAATATCCTTGGAAATAAGAACCATTTTAGATGGATAAAAAATGTAAAAACAACAAATATCAAAAAAAATACTAATTTAAAAAAATATGATTACATAATTTATACTCATTCATTTACTGATGCTCAGCATATTTTTGGTCATAGCGCATTTGTAAACACTCTTGATTGGTTGATTTTTACAATAAAAAAACTGTTGAAGAATAATAAAAAAATTATAATTAAATGTCACCCTTCTTTTAAAGATAAATTCGATGTAAATATTAATGATCAAATTATTTTTACAAAATATTTAAAAAAATATATTAATGATCCAAATATTTTTATAATGGATGAACCATATCTAAACAAAAGTTTAATTGCACATCTTAATAGTAAGTGTATAGCAATAACTCACCATGGTACAGTTTCACTTGAAATGATGCAAAATAATTTTAAAGTAATTAGTTCAAATTGTTGTATCTGGGATAAAAAATATAAATTAACAAACTGTTGGTCTACAAAGCATCAATATTTAAAATTATTAAATTCGAATTGGGATGATCTTAAATTTCATAACAATAGACATTTTCAGAATATATTATTTAATCTTTTTTGTGGTAAAAAAACTCATTTTTCTCAGAACGAACATGTAAAAATAGTTTTGAAATATCTTAAAAAAAATATTAGCAGTGAACAAGGAAACAATTTTGATTTAATGAAAAGAGTGAATAAAAAAACATTTATCAAAATTATCTCTCACCATAAGTTAGCTATTGATTATAAATAATAACTCTTGTTCATATTTTTTACAAAAAATTAAGCCATATGCCAGTCATCTTATCCTAATATTTATCTAAAAAAATTTTTAGACATATTGCAGAAAAAAGAAATTTACTTGCACTGTTTGTTAATTCATTTTTAAAGTTAATTTTTTTTATTTCTTTTAAGTTAATTAAATTAGCAAGTGTTTTGTTTTGATTCAAAAAGTTAAATAAACTATCTTGATTAAAGTTGGTAATAGACTTAAGATTTGAATTAAATCCAACTTTTTTTCTCTCTAACCTAATATCATCATGTAAAATTCCCTTCATAGCATGTCTTAATGGGAATTTAGTGTAAGAGTTGTTTATATATTGATTAACTGGAATGCTTAGAGCGTATTTAACAAGTTTTTTGGATAAAAATGGAGATCTGTTTTCTATTGAGTTGTACATTGAGTTTAGATCATCCTCTTTAAGAATTACAGGTACAGATTCATGAAATAACTCATTTATCATTCTATTTTTTAAAATGTTTTTTGAGTATTTTTCTTCATTAAATTGATGACTTTTTATTTTGTATATAAAATTACTAATAAAATCTTTATCAAAATAAATATGATCTCTAAATTTAGGATTTTCTTTAAAAATTTTTGGGTTCCTTAAATATTTATTTCTAACTAAAGGTTTAATATACTTTTTCCAACTATCAATTTCATTTTTAAATTTATCTTTTTGATATAAGTTGCTCAAAAATAATAAAAAATGATCATAATAGCCAGTAAAAATTTCATCTGCACCTGTACCAGAAAATATTACTTTATAATTAGACTCACTTGCTCTTTTTGAAATTTTTGAATGAATATAATAAGAAATAGTCGAAATAGGAGCATTATGATAATCGATCAGTTTTTCTAGGTCACCTAAAAAATCTTCATTTTTTTCTTTTTTAAGTTTAATAAATTCCACATCACAATTTAAATCTTTTTTTAAAATATTGATTTTATTTAATTCGTTATATCTTTTATCACTATCAATTATTGAGTAGCATTTTGGCCTAAGATTAAATTTTTTATAGCATAATGACACCAAACTACCGGAGTCTATTCCACCACTTAAACAAAAAGCCAAAGGTACGTCTGATCTTAATCTTAATTTCATACTTTCAGTTAAAAGATCTTTAATTTTCTCATAATTTTCAACAGGGTCTTCAGATGTTTTTTGAGAAGTTAATTCATTTATATCTAAATATTTTTTATTTATTAATTTAAATGAATTCAGGTTCAGAGTCAGATTGCTACCTTGTTCTAATTCTTTAATATGTTTATAGAAAGTATTGGTATCTTTATGCAATGATTTATAGCCTTTTGCCAAATAATCATAAATTTTATTTTCATTTAAAGATTTTTGAACATTTTTGTTTAAAATTTCATTTATAAATTTTATTTCTGATCCAAAAATTAAATTATTTCCATCATAATAATAGAAAAAAGGTTTTTCACCAAAATTATCTCTTGAAGTAAAAATTTTATTTTTTTTTTTATCAAAAATACAAAACGCCCACATCCCATCAAAATGATTAACACATTTTTCACCCCAGTATTCATAGGATTTTAACAAAACTTCAGTATCAGATTTAGTTTTAAATTTAAATTTTTTTTCTATTAAGAACTTTTTAATTTCTAGATAATTATATATTTCGCCATTAAAAATTAATATCAAATTTTGTGTTTTAAATGGTTGATTTGATCTTTTATCTAAATCGATAATACTCAATCTAGAAGAAAATAAATTTATGTTTGATTGATTAGTATTGAATTGAAATGAACCTTGTTGATTAGGACCTCTATTTTTCATTAATTTTTTCAGATTGATTGAAGCTTGATTAAATGAAAAATTTAAATACTTTTTTTTAGTTATATAACCAGCTATACCACACATAATAATCCTATAATTAAATGAAACTAAATTTTAATCAACAAAGAATGGCAATAATAATCTTTGCTCGATTGAATTCAAGAAGATTACCAAAAAAAGTGATGTCAAAAGTTGGATCAAAACCTCTATTATTATTTATTATTGATAGGATAAAAAAAAATTCTAATTTTAGATTACCTATAATTGTAGCAACTTCAAAAAATAAAAGTGACAATGAAATAGAAATATTTTGTAAAAAAAATAAGATAAAAGTTTTCCGTGGTGAATTAGATGATGTTTTTAAAAGAAGCTTAGATTGTATCAAAAAATTTAAATTAGAATCTTTTATTAGGGTTTGTGCTGATAGACCTTTTTTTGACGTAAAACTTATGGATAAAATGATTAAAAAATTTTTGTGCTCAAATTTTGACATTATAACCAATCAATATCCAAGGACATACCCTAAAGGATTAGCTTGTGAGATTGCTAAAACAAGTATTTTTTTGAAGAATAAAAAAAATAAGATGTCAAAAAGACATAGGGAACATATTTTTGAATATTTTTATGAAAATAATAAAGATTATAAAATTTATAATTTCAAGTTAGTTAAAAATTTACTTAAGAAAGATTTTAGCATAAATAATAATAATGATTTAATAAAGATTAATAAATTATATAACAAATATATAAGTCAAGATTATATAGATATTTTAAAAATATTATGATTATTTTAGGAATTCACGATGGACACAATTCTGGTGCTTCTTTATTTAGCAATGGAATATTATTAAGCGCTCTCTCTGAGGAAAAAGTATCAAGAAAAAAAAATGAGTATGGTTTTCCTATAAAATCTATAAGTGCTATCTTAAAGCATAATAATATTTCTAAAAATCAAATTGACGCAATAGCAGTATCAACAAAAAATTTACCTCCAAAATATTACTTAGTTAAAAGAAATACTTCATTTTCATTACAGGATTATTTTAAAGAACAAAATGATTATTGGTATAAAAAAATTTATGAAAATAAAAATGTTAAATATTTAGATATTTTTAAAAAAAAGATTTTAGACAAAAAAAAATTATTTTATGATTTCTCAAAAATAAAAAATGAAGATGATTTTAGTGGAATGCGGATGGCTAGAAAAAAATTTTATAGTAAATATTTTTCTTTAGATGAAAAAAAAATAAATTTTTTTGATCATCATGAATGTCATGCTTATTATGGTTATTATGGTAAAGGAATTATTAACAACAAAACCTGTGTAGTAACCCTTGATGGAGGTGGAGATGGCTCAAATGCTACTATATGGATTTCAAAAAATAAAATATTGAAAAATGTATATAGAACCAATATTGGAAATCTAGGTAGAATGTATAGATATATAACTTTAATTTTGGGCATGAAGCCAACGGAGCATGAATTTAAAGTAATGGGATTAGCAGGATATGCTCTTGAAAAAAATGAATACTACCAAAAATCTTTGAAAATATTTAAAGAAACCCTTGGAGTGAAGGGTATAAAATTTAAATATAAAAAAAAGATTAAGGATAATTATTTTTACTTTAAAAAAAAATTAAGTGGAGAAAGATTTGATACAATTAGTTATGCAATACAAAAGTATTTAGAGGATATTTTATTAGAGTGGTTTAATAATATTTCTAAAAAATATAATATAAAAGATTTTATTTTTTCAGGTGGTGTAGCTCAAAATGTAAAAGCAACTAAAAAAATCTTAGAAAGTAAAAATATTTCATCTATATATGTCCCACCTGGTCCTGGGGACGAGTCGTTATGTATAGGTGCTGTTTATTGTTATCTTTCTAAAAATAGAATTAATCAAAAAATTTCAGATATGCAAAATCCATATGTTGGAATAAGTTTTAAAGATAACGATTTAGATTTTATTAAAAAAATTAAGAATATTGAAATAAAAAAAACAACCCACAAAGAAGTTGCAAATATTTTAGCAAAAGGAAGTCCAATTGCACGCTTTGCTTTAGAGCCAAATGAATTTGGGCCAAGAGCTTTAGGCAATAGATCGATTTTAGCTGATCCTAGAAAACAGGACATTATAAATCTGATAAATAAAAGAATTAAAGTTAGAGATTTTTGGATGCCATTCGCCCCTAGCATTTTAGAGGAAGATGCTAAAAAAATAATGCATGTTATTAAAAATCATAAAAATCCCTATATGACAATTTCTTTTGATGTTAAACAGAAATTTGTTGATAAAATTTCGGCTGCTGTTCATCCTTTCGACAAAACATGTAGACCACAATTTGTTTCAAAAAAAATTAATCCTGAATACTATAATTTAATAAAAGAGTTTAAAAAAATTACAAACATAGGAGTTCTTCTCAATACTTCTTTCAATCTTCATGGAGAGCCAATCGTTTTTCAACCAAAAGACGCAATCAAATCTTTTCTAAAAAGTGGTCTTGAATATCTATATATTGGTAAATATCTGGTAACAAAAATTAACAAAAAATAATATTTTTATAATCTTTAATATTAATATTTTTATATTTACCTCTTGTATCAAAAATAAGTTTAGAATATTTAGCTATCAATTTGTAGTCAAATTTGTCGTGATCAGTCAATAATATGGTTGCATCATATTTTGATAGATTGATTTTATTAAGTTTTATAGAGATTTTACTTTCTTTATTTTGTCGTCCTTGTCTTGTTTTTCGAAAAAAAGGATCAGAGTAATCATATAAAATCTTATTTTTATTCAAAATTTTAATAAATTCGTAAGTCGGAGACTCTCTATCATCATCTACATTTTTTTTGTAGGAAAGACCTAATAGTAAAAACTTCAAATTTTTTTTATATTTAACTTTTTTCATAATTTGTCTAAAGGTCCATAATGGTATCTTTGAATTTATGATCCCTGCAAGTTTAATAAATTTTGGGTTATAGCCGTTTTTATTTGAAATCCATGAAAGATAAAAAGGGTCAATCGGGATGCAATGGCCCCCCAACCCTGGGCCTGGTAAAAATTTTTGAAATCCAAAATTTTTTGTTGAGGCAATATTAATTGTATTGAGAACATCAATATTGAGTTTTTTACAAATTATTTTCAATTCATTAACAAGACCAATATTGACAGCTCTATACAAATTTTCAATTAGTTTAGATAATTCTGCTTCTTCAATTTGTTTGGCAAGAATTAATTTTTTTACAAAATTTTGATATATTAGCTTAACTAGATTTAAACAGACTTTTGAATAGCCACTTATAACTTTGGGTGTGTTATGATAACTAAACTTTTTATCACCTGGATTTTCTCTTTCTGGAGAGTAACCAATAAATAAATTTTTACCTATTTCAAACTTTTTAGTGATAATTTTCTTAGCTAACATTCTAGTTGCCCCTGGGTAAACTGTACTTTCCAAAATTATAATGTGATTATATTTAATATTTTTCTTCAGATTTTTTGCGCAATTAAAAATATAGCTCATATCAGGTTTTTGAGAATGTTTTTTGAGAGGTGTGGGAAGACAGATTATAATTACATCAGATTTTTTTATCAAATTATAATTTGTAGATAGATAATCTTTATTTTTTCTAAAATATTGGCTAACTGATTTATCTATTGAGCCAATATAAGAATTTCCTGATTTTAAGACATTTATTTTATTTTTATCATTATCAATACCGTACACTTTTATTTTAGACTTTATAAATCTTGATATGAGTGGCAAACCAACATAACCAAGACCTATAACACAAACACTAAATTTTTTTGAATTTAGTTTTAAAATTAATTTATCTATCATATAAGTTATTTAAAATTATTATGTATTTTAATTCTGAAATTAATCCAGTTTTATTTATAGCTGAAGTTGGATCGAATCATCAAGGCAATTTTAATGAGGCAAAAAAATTAGTTATTAATGCATGTAAAACAAGAGCAGATGTTGTTAAACTTCAAATATTAAGTGCTGAAAAGCTGATATCTCAAAAATATGATAAAAAAAGATATCATCATTTTAAAAAACTAGAACTTTCTCAAAAAGAAAATAAAAAACTTTTTGAAATAATAAAATCTAAAAAAAAAATAAGTTCAGCTTCGATTTGGGATGTTGATCAAATCGATCTTTTCAAAAAAGATATCGATATATTTAAAATTGGATCTGGAGACATACATAACTTTGAAATTATAAAAAAAATTATAAAAACTAATAAACCATTGATTATTTCAACAGGATTATCTGATGTAAATGATATTAAAAAAACAATTTCATTTATTAATAGTTTAAATAAATCTTACATTAAATCAAAAAAACTCTCATTATTGCATTGTAATACGGCGTATCCAACACCCAAAGAAGATGTTAGTCTTGGAACAATAGATTATTTAGCAAAAAAATTTGATATACCTATTGGATACTCAGATCACTCAATTGGAAAAGAAATTATTACATATGCATTCTTGAAAGGTGCAAAGATCATAGAAAAACATTTTTCTAATAACTTAAAAAATAAATCATTTAGAGATCACGAAATCTCGTTGAACCAAAAAGGAGTTAATGATTATCTTGATGATATAACTAAAATTAACGAATATTTGAAAACTAGATATCAAATAACAAAAAGTGAGAAGAAACAAAATAATTTGTATTCTTTTAGAAGATCAATTTATGCAAAAACAAATATTAAAAAAGGAGAATTATTTACTAATAAAAATTTAATTTGTTTAAGGCCTTATAAAAAAGATAATTCTAGAAAATATTTCAATTTGATTAATAAAAAAGCCAAATTAAAATATAAAAAAAATGACCTCATAAATTTATGACAGTAGAGCCAATAATAACTGTTTATATAGCAAACAAAAACTACGGAAAATATCTGGAGAACGCATTTAGAAGCGTTTTAAACCAAAGTTTTAAATCATTTGAGATAATAGTAATTGATGATGCATCTAACGATAGCTCAAAAAATTTAATTAAAAAATTTGAAGTTAAGAATTTATGTAGAGCAATATACAACAAAAAGACAAAAGGGCTTATTAAAAGCTCAAATATTGCAATTAAAGCAGCTAAAGGTGAATTTGTAATAAGATTAGATGCCGATGATTATTTAGACAAGAATGCTTTAACAATTTTATATGATGAAATAAAAAAAGATAAAAATATTGCATTAGTTTATTCAGATTATTTTTTAGTAGATGAAAAGAAGAATATTTTGTCTTTAGAAAAACAAATGAATAGAAGTAAATCACGACTTGATGATAAACCAGTTTTAGCCGCATGTTGTTTGATCAGAAAAAGCTCTCTTTTCTCTGTTAATTTATATGATGAGCGTTTTAATAGACAAGATGGATATGATTTATGGTACAAACTTATTCAAAATTATAAACTTAGACACATCTCACTTCCTTTATTTTATTATAGAAGACATAGTAATAATTTAACAAAGAATCAAAGTAGGCTATATAAAACAAGAACAAAAATTCTTAGAAAATTTTCTGAAAAAAAGAATAAGGTTAAAAATCTGCATATCAATTGTGTAATACCAGTTAGAGGTCCAAATATTAATAAGAATTGTTATTCGTTAGAAAAAATAAATAACAAGCCATTAATTTTTTATTCTATAGATGAAGCTTTAAAAATTAATGAGTTTAAGAAAGTCATACTAAGTACAGCTGATTTAAAATTGATTAATTTGGTAAAAAAAAAATATAAAGATAAAATTTTTTATCACAAAAGACCAAAACATCTTGCTGAACAAAATATTGATTTTAAAGAAGCAGTTATAAATGCGATTAATAAATTTGAAAAAAAAACAATCGATTTAATAGTTATCATGACCTATGAAAACCCACTTAGAAGATCCTTTTATATCAGTCAAGCAATAAGTAATTTAATTATTCACGACAGTGATAGTGTAATTGGAACAGTGACAGATATAGACAACAATTATTATAAATATTCTGAAAAAGGGTTAAAATTAATTAGTAATGAGAAAAGACATAAGTTGAGATTAGAAAAAAACTTAATCTTAAAAGATGTTGGGGCATTCACGGTATATAAATATAAATCATATTTAAAATCTAGTAACTTAAAAACAACAAGTATTGTATTGAATGAAAATGATAGTTTTATAATAAACACCAAAAAAGATTTAGAAATATTAAGAGAGTTAATGTGAAGATACTTATTACAGGTAGCTGTGGTTTTATAGGCTTTCATTTATCAGAATTTTTACTTAAAAAAAAATTTAAAGTTTTTGGTATTGATACATTAAATAATTATTATAATGTTTCATTTAAGAATGAAAGACTACGAATTCTAAAAAATTATGATAATTTTAAATTTTATAAATTAGATATAAGTAAAAAAAGTAAAATTGATAATTTTTTTAATAAAAATAAAATTGATATAATTATAAACCTAGCTGCCTATGCGGGTGTACAATATTCTTTAAAAAATCCTGATGTTTATTTCAAAACTAATGAGATTGGTTTCTATAATATTTTAGAAAATGCAAAAAGAAAGAATATAAAAAAGATTTTATTTGCATCCTCTTCTTCTGTTGCTGGAGATTTGAAAAAAAATTTATTTTCCGAAAATGATACTACTGATTTTCCAATTTCTCTATATGCAGCTACAAAAAAAAATAATGAAATTTTAGCTCATTTCTATGCCAAAAATTATAAAATCAAAATTATAGGTATACGTTTTTTTACAGTGTATGGTCCATTGGGAAGACCAGATCTATCAATATTTAAATTTGCAAATGCAATTCAAAAAAAGACCACTATAAAAGTAAACAATTTTGGAAATCATTACAGAGATTTTACTTTTATTAATGATGCTGTTTTGTGTGTATTCAAGTTATTACAGCTCAAAAATTTTCATAAAGTAGATGAAAAAAAGAATAAATATTTTCAAATATTTAATTTAGGTGGTGGAAAAAAAATTAAAATAACTAAACTTATATCTGTTTTAGAAAAACTTTTAAAAAAAAAAGCTAAAATTGCTCTAGGACCTTTAAAGAAGGGCGATATTATATCATCACAATCTAATATTATAAAATTACGGAGAAATATTAAGTATTTTCCAAATACCGCATTAGAAACAGGTCTAAAAAAATTTGTTAGCTGGTTTTTAAAAAATATTTAATTAGTAGGATAATTTTACTAGCCTATTTTTTTCTAATAATTTGGCAATACTAAAAACTTTCTGTGATTTAGCCGAAAGAATATACGCAATGTTTGCAATTGTATTTCCATCTCCATAATAAAGTATATTGAACATTAAAAATTCATTATTTGTCCAAACATTTGTGGATAGGGTTCTATATAAATTTCTTTTTGATAAAAATGGTTCACATTTTGTTAAGCTAAAAACTCTTATATTATTGTACTTGAATCGATCAGACTTTATCATTTTTAACTTATTATTATTTTGAGTATTGAAATTCATATTTTTTTCAGAATTAATTAGATCAATTAATTTAACTAAAAAATTATAAGATTCTTTTAGTGTGCGAGGATTGGTAATTTTTAAATTATCTGAAGAATTGTGATATTCTTTGAAATTTCCAAATTTAGTTCTTGTTAATGTAACAACTGGTAAATTAATTCCAGGGTAATTATATTGACGCTCATCTGAACCACAATTTTGAAACTTATAAATTTTATAGTTTGGTTTTGAGGTTATGATTTTTTTTGCAACTTTATCTGAGTAACTATTTTTATATTTTGTTGAAATCATTGAAAAATTTCCTTTATCACCAAAACATGTTATATGAAACCCTGCTCTAAAATTTTTTTGAAGAATTTTTAAATTTTTATTTATATATGAAATTGCTCCAATAGTTTCTGGAAGAAATAAGATTCTTAAAGAAAAAAAATTATCAATTTTTGAAAAATGTTTTGCCATGTAAGCCAAAATTACTGGTGCACATAATTCATTATTGACTAAAGATGGATGACAAATGTTTGTACTTAAAATTATTTCTTTTTTGGACCTACCTTTGATTAAAATTTCTCCTAATGATAAGCTGCCCTTTTTTTTAAAATTTGAGTCAATATAGACTTTATATATTTTTGATTTATCAAGTTTTTTTCTATCATTATGGTTTAAGCAAAAACCCCATCTTTTTTTGTAATATGATGTAATGTATGGGATACAATTTGGTTTATTTTTAATTGAATAGAGATGCTCATTTAATTCTTTAAAACTAATTTCTTTATTAATTGGCTCTGAATAAGATACTAAATGTAAATTATTTTTTTTAAAATCAATAATTTTTTTATCATTACACTTTACATAAGCATCATTAACATTCCACTCTGGAGGTATAGTCCAGTCATATACTTTTTTACCAGACTTAAATTCTAAAATTTTAAGTTTTTTGGCTATATTACTTAGAATTCCCAAAGACTTTCTATTTCCATCACCTGTTAAACTTCTGTTTATTGGATAAAGTTTTTTAATTGTTTTGTAAATATTTTCTCCAATTTTATAGTCATTCATAATTTTTTTGTTTTTAGAAATAAAAGTTATTAAATTATTTTTGTGATAAAATACAATATTGTTATATGATAATAAATATAAAACGAAAATAATTAAAAAATTTAACACGTTTTATTAATAATTATTTATGATTATTTAGACAAAATAGTACTAAGATTTTTAAAAAATTTAATAAAGATTGCTTTAATTGTAATGATTGAATGAACCAGATTGATACTGTTTATAATATATTTAAAAGTTTAAGAATAAAAGAAGAGTTTGTAATTATTCATTCAGATATTGTATCTTTAGCTTTTAATGATTTTACTATTCAAAAACTTTGGCAAATTATTTTTGATGGAATAGGAAAAAATAAAACTTATATTTTTCCTACTTTTACATTTAATAGAAAAAAAATTTGGGATTATCATAATAGCAAAAGTGATACAGGAATATTGTCTGAATACTTTAGAAAATATATATCTAGCAGAAGAACAATACATCCGGTTCATTCAATTGCAATTTATGGAAATAATTTTAAAGAGATACCAAATCACAATTGCCCGTCAAGTTTTGGGAAAGAGTCTGTTTGGGAGTGGTTGTGTAATAATAAAAATGTTTGTAATTTATCTTTGGGTGTAAAATTGGAGGGAGGTGCAACTATATGTCATTATCCTGAAGAATTAATTGGTGTTAATTATAGGAAATATATTAAAATCACTGATAAAATTTTAGGATCAAACAACAAACTTATAAAAAAAAATTTTTCTTATTATGCAAGAATAGTAGATCAAAAGGTTGAAGGAATAAATGATTGGTCAAATTGCGAAAAAGATTTATTAAAATCAAAAATATTAAAAAGAAGTTATTATCTAAAAAAAAAATATCCAATTTCAGTAATGAATTGTAGGGAAGCATCCAATTTTATTATATCCAAGTTAAAATATGACACCTCTTACATTGGTAAATTAATAGAAAAATACTAATTTTTTTCTAATAAAATATGTGTGTGTGTCAACCCAACACCAAAACCACAAATTATAATTTTTTTAGAAGACATAATTTTTTTATAATTTTGAAAAAAAATTAAAGGTATAGAGGTAGATACTAAATTTCCAAATTGTTTGTAATTAGTTGGCATAAATGTTTTTTTCTTTGATTTTATTGAATTTTTGATCAATTCTATTACAATTTTTCCAGCTTGATGGATTAAAATTGTAATATTTTCATCCTTTAAAAATTCATTTAGTTTTGGGATGACCTTTTGAATTGCAAATCCAACTATTTGAGGACCGTCCATAGAAATAAATTGTTTTTTTTTATTTAGGTTTTCCATTTTTAGAAAATTTTGTGTTTGAGGAATTGTTTCAGAAAATTGTTTCTTAATTTTCCAACCTTTTTTAGAATAAGATATTATTGTGGCTGATCCACCATCACTAAATAAACATTTTATATACTTGTCTTTTTTTTTTATAAATTTTGAGTATGTGTCAGAAGTTGTAATTAATATATTTGAATCCTTATTTGATTTTATGATATCATATGCAATACAAACAGCATCTGCATAGCCAGAGCATCCAGAATTAACACCAATACAGTTTAACTTATTTTGAATTTTTAATTCACTTGCAATAAAACTTGCAATAGAAGGGAACGCATAAGAAGGTGTATTAGATACACTTATTATATGTGTAATATCTTTTAAATATTTTTTTTCAATTTTTTTTACACATGATAATGCAAGTGTTTCAGAAGTTTGTATATCACTGGCTATATATCTTGAAAAAATTCCAGTTTTATATTCTACTGAATTTTTTTTTAGCTTAAATTCTTTCTCAATTTCTGAATTAAAAACTTTTTTTTTTCCTAAAACAATTTTTATAGTCTGAAATTCTATCATTTATATTTTTATAATTTTTCCGTTAATGTTATTATCTTCAAAAAGATTTTTTATCCTTTTTTTTACTTTATCTAAATTAGTAAATTTTAATTCTTTTTTTTTAATTAATGGGATAGAATTAATTAATTTGTCACTCATCTTACTTTCAATTAAGCCCAATAAAATAGAATTAAACCTTATACATCTTTTTTTTTGTTCCATATTCAGAATTTGAGATGCATAATTTAATGCATTTTTTGATAACGCGTAATATGCATTGCCAATCTCAGGTTTTGTTGACGCTAATGATGATACAAAATAAATACAACCATTTTTATTTAAAATTTTTTCAGATATACATAAACTAGATATTAGGAGTGGTATTTCTAAATTAATATTTAAAATTTTTCTAAATTCTTTATGACTGTAGTTGCTTAAGAAAGATTGCCCAAATATTCCATTGAAAATCATAATATTGTCAAATTTTGTTCTCTTTAATAATTTTAATTTTTTAGATAACTCTGTTTCAGAATAATCTTTTAAAATAAAATTTTTCTTGAATTTTTTATTTCTTTTGCGACTAATGTTGTAAATATCGTGAGATATTTTGGCTAATTTAATTGATATCTCACTTGAACCCCCAAAAAAAAGGTTTTTCATTTTTTTTTTTCACTATTAATAAAATTATCCAACTCAAGAATAGTTTTAATTTTTTTGATTTTTTCTACGTTTACTTGTTTTTTTAGTTTAGAACTTAAATAAGTTAATAATTTTATTTGTGACATTGAGTCCCAAATATATTCTTCAAGCTTAGAGTTTTTATTTATTTTAGATTTTTTTGTCTCTAAAATTTCTGCTATTATATCTATGTTTTTCATTTTATTTTGTATAATTTAATAAATAGCACAAGATTAGATTTTATCTATATAGAAAAATTATTTTAAAGAAATAAGATAAGGAGTTTCAATTCTCATCTATAATGATTTAATTTGTATCTTTCTTGACCAATTACAAATTTTTTTTTATTAAATGAAATCTACATTCTATTACTAGTCCAATTTTTTTTGATGAATTAAATCCACTTTTATGCTTTAATTTTAAGTCAAATAAAAAAATCATCTCCATTATTTAAATTTATGTTCTTTTTATTTAAGTTTTCTTCGCTACTTGTGGGTATATTTCTGTATTGAGTTTTTAAATTTTTTAATTTAGTTGGCTTAATTTTTATAATTTGTTTATGTAATTTTGGTGGTTTTGAAAAAAAATTAATTTAAATTTTAAAATATAATTAAATTTTTACTTCCTAAATTTTATTTAAAAGTTTTTTATTTATCTTAATTAAATTATTCTTAATTAATTTATCTAAATGGTTTAATTTCGATTTAGATATCTGTGTTCTAGCTTTTACAAAGAATAAATTATAAAATTGTTTTCCATTTAAGTTTAAACTTTTACATATTACGGTTTCAAAATAAGATTTTATATTATAAACTGAATTATATATATAAAATAAACTATATATTAATTTTAAACTAATTGCAGATGGAGTCAATTTATCATGTAAAAAAATTTCTGAAGTTATTATCTCAAATTTTTTAAAGAAAAAACTTTCTAAGTTAATTTATGATATTGTATTACTTTTTTTTTAATAAAAATAAAGTATATTCAGTTCCTAAAAAATATATAAAAATACTTTATTTAAAGGCTAAATTCTGAAAAATTTAATAAAAAAAACTTTAAAAATTTTAACAAAAAAAGATAAAATTAATTGTATTCTAGCAGTATTTTTTTTAATTATAAAATCAATTTTAGAAGTTTTAGGTATTGGATTGATTATACCAATTTTAAATTTTACAACGAATCAAAATAATGATTTTATTTATCATTACTTTCCTTCACTTGAAAAAATTAGTAGTGATAAGTTGATAATTATATTAGTCTTAACATTTATTTTTATTTATTTATTAAAAACTCTTTTTATACTTTTTTATCACACTTGGAGTTCTAAATTTGTAAATAATTTGTCAGTTAGTTTAACAAGAAGAGTTTTAGAAAAATACTTAAATAAAAATTATTTATTTTTTTTAGAAAATAACCCTTCATATTTTGTGAGAAATATTACTGGTGAATCCAGCATATTTGCGTTAGGTCTTATTGGAGGTTTAATCGTAAGCTTTACCCAAATTGTTTTTATATTTTCTGTTTGCTTATTTCTTATAATTTATAATTTTAATTCTTTTTACGTTATTATATTTTTAGCATTTATTTGTGGTATAATAGTTAAAATAACAAATAATAAATTTAAAAAGTGGGGAGATGTTCGCCAAAAAAAATCAGCTCTAGTTTTAAAAAGAATTAATGAAATAGTTGGTAGTATTAAAGAGGTAATTTTATACAATAAAAGAAATTTTTTTGCAGAAGAATTTAATTTGCATAATAAAAAACTTGCTGAAGCAAATATTTACAGAGATACTTCTCTTGCATTTACTGGTCCAATAATAGAATTTATAGCTATCCTAATTTTTTTCTGTTTTTTTTTATTTCTAGTGGTTTACTCTACTCATAGCTTCGGAGAAATTACAGTATTATTTGGTGTATTTGCTTTTGCCTCTATAAAACTTTTACCAGCAGCCATAAGTCTTTCAAGAGCTTTGCAATCTATGAAATTTAATTTACCTGCATGCAGTGTAGTTTATGAAATATTAGTAGGTTCAGATGATGGTTATAGAATTAGTCAAGATGAAAAAAGTATAAAAAATCCCTTAAATCAAATTAAATTTGAAAATGTTAGTTTTTTTTATAAAAATCAAAAATATCCAACTCTAGATAAAATTAATTTTGAAATAAATGTAGGAGATAAAATTGGCATAATTGGAGAAACTGGAAGTGGAAAAACAACGTTATTGAATATTATTTCAACTTTAGTCGAACCTACTTTTGGAAAGATAACAATAAATAATTCAAATCAATTAGAACCTCAAAAAGAAATTCGCAATAACATAGGATACGTGCCTCAGTCAGTGTATCTTTCAGATGACACAATTCTTTCTAATATAACTTTATCTAAAGATACCTCTAAAGAAGAGGAAGAAGAAATATTAAAAATATTAAAACCATTAAACCTAAGTCAAATCAATAATAAACCAATTGATATTTTTACTCCAATAGGTGAAAAGGGCTCCATTCTATCAGGAGGACAAATTCAGCGTATTGGCATAGCAAGAGCTTTATTTAGAAAACCAAAAATTTTAATTTTGGATGAAGCTACGAATGCGCTAGACGATAAAAATGAAAAACAAATACTAGATTATTTATTTGAAAAATTTAATAACAAAGTAATTATACTATGTACACACAAGAAAGAGCTTTTAAAATATTGTACTAAAATATTTGAGATAAAAGATAATAGTATAAAATTAAAATAATTAATTTTTGATCTTTTTTCTTATTATAGTTTTGTTCATTTTATATTTTTTAATAAAGGATAAATTTATCTTCAAACAAGAAAAATATATTGAAATTTTTTCAAAAAAAGAAAGTTTTTTTAAGCAAATTGTTTTTATAAACAAATCTTTTGTCATTTCATAAAAAGGAAGCACTTTATAGATTATCTTTTTATTATATCTTTTTCTTTTAAGAAAGTTTTTTGATTTTGAAAAACCTTTATCACCAATTATTATATAACCTTTTTCGATAGTTTTAAATTTACCATTTAATAGTAAATCTAGATCTGTCATCCAATCAATTGCCAAATAATCTTTTGATCTATCAACAGTATTTAACAAAATATCCCTCCTAGCTAAACTAAAAAAAATACTATGAGAAACAAATCTAATAGGAAAGAAATTTTTTATCCTTTTATAAAGATCTTGATTTAAATTATGTGAATAAATCTTTTCTTTTTCATTTTGAAACCAAAATTTTGACGATGAACAAGAATAATCTAGGTTATTTTCTAAAAATTCTACATTTTTTTCTATAAAATCCTCTGAAATCATGTCGTCAGCAGCATTCCATTTAAAATATTTTCCAATAGAATTCTTTAATAAAAATTGAAAGTTAGCTAATGGTAGTATTTCTGGATTTTGATTAAAAACTCTAATTCTATTGTCACATTTAGCAATTTTTTCTAAATACATATTTGTTTCATCAGATGAGCCGTTATTGGAAATAATAATTTCGATATTTTTATAACTTTGTTTTAAAATTGAATTTAAGGCTTTTTCTAAATCTATATCGTCTTCTGTATATATGAAATTTTCATCTATATATCTTTTAGCAAACCCATTTTTTACTGGTATTCCTACAGTCACTAATGGCAACATTTAAATAATTTCTATGATTAATTAATATATTGGTCTATACAAATAAAATATATATCTTAATAAATGTATATTTTCAAAATTTAAAGCCTTTAAATGTTAAATAAAATTTGTTTTATAGTTATAAAATCTTTAGTCTGGTTCGTAAAAAAACTAAAACTTGATATTATTGCTTTTGATAAAATAATTTATTGTGTTGGTGATGTTAAAATTGGCCAAAATAGACATAAATATGACATCATTGATGATTTAACTGAAATTGATACAAAAATCTTCTCTCAAAATGGAGAAGATGGAATTATTGATTTTTTAATTACCAAGTTAAAACTTAGAAAAAAAAATTTTGTAGAAATTGGAGTAGAAAATTACAGAGAATCTAACACGAGATATTTATATAATAAATATCATCCAAAAGGGCTAATAATAGATTGCATTGAAAATATGGAAGAAAAAGTAAAGCCTTTTGTTAACTTATGGAAGGGAGATTTGAGAATAGCTAATAAGCAAATTAATTCAGATAATATATTAACATTATTAAATGAACGTTGTGATTATGAAATAGATATATTTAGTCTGGATATTGACAGTATTGATTATTGGATTATAGATAAGTTACCAAAAAATGTCTCAAAAATATTTGTGGCAGAATATAATCCTGTGTTTGGCTCAGATTTAGAGGTAACAGTGCCAAACATAAAAGGATTTAACAGAACTCAATACCATTATTCCAATCTCTGTTATGGCATGTCTTTACGAGCTTTAATAAATAAAATGAAAACTAAAGGTTATTATTTTGTCGGTGTTAATTTACAAAAAATCAATGCCTTTTTTATCTCTGATCAATATGAAAAAAAAAAATACTTTGATAAATTGAAAATTAAAGAGTTAAAATATTATACAGACTCAAATATTAGGGATAGTAGAGATGAAAATTATAAACTAAATTACTTGTCAGGTAATAAAAAATTAGATGAAATTAAAGATTGTGAAGTTATAAATTTAAAAAATGATAAACAAGAATTAGTTAAGATTAGAGATTTATTATAATTATAAAATTCATAATAAAATAATTTGATGAAAATTTGCTATGATTATGAAATTTTTTGGAAACAGAAGTTTAGCAGTGTTGCTTCAAGGTATTATTTTAATTTAATAAAACACTTGTCATATAATCAAGGTCTTCAAATAAAAATTTTTGCAAGTATTTACCTAAATGAAAGAATTGAAAATTTATCATCAAATATTTTAACTGGCAAAAGAATGAAAAAAAGAATTCCTTATACTGGTAAGATAATTGAAAAATTTAACTCTACTCTTTGCAATTATCAAATTTCAAAATTTAATCCAGATATAATTCATAAAACTTATTATTCTAATAAAATTAATAAAAAAAATAGCAAAGTTGTTCTGACCGTTTTTGACTTATGGCATGAAAAAAACTCAAATTTTAAACACATGCCTAAAAAAAATTCCTTGGAAATATCTGATCATATAATATGTCCCTCAAATAAGACTAAAATTGATTTGATGAATATTTATGATGTAGATAGCAAGAAAATTACAGTAACATATTTTGGTATTGAAAATTTTGATGAATTATTTAACAACAAAAAATATTCTGAAGATTTTCCTGATAAACCATATATTCTTTTTGTTGGGGCAAGAGGAAGATATAAAAATTTTGACAATCTTATCAAAGCATATACTTTGTCTAATAAACTTAAAAAAGATTTTAGGATTTTATGTTTTGGTGGTGGTTCATTTACCAAAGAAGAAAAAATATTTTTTGAAAAAAATAATGTTTCAGATTTAATAAAAAAAACAAAAAATGATGACGATTACACTTTGTATAATTCTTATAAAAATGCAAAATGTTTAGTTTTTCCATCATTACATGAAGGTCTAGGTTTGCCCCCATTAGAGGCTATGTCACTAAGTTGCCCAGTTATTGTTAGTAATCATGGTGCAATTTTAGAAGCAGTTGGTGACGCTGCAATAACATTTGAACCTTCAAGTGTAGAGGATATTTTATATAAAATTGAGGATACTCTATATTCAGAGGAAAAAATTAATGATATAATATCGAAAGGCATTATTCAATCAAAAAAATTTTCTTGGAAAAAATGTACAGAGGAAACTTTTAAAGTTTATTCAGAATTAAGTTAGAGAATTTTTATACATACCAAAATAAATTTATTATCGATATCAACCAAGCTTATTATCTTTGGTTTTTAAATTTTGTTTTTTTAAAAATAAATTTGCTTATCATTTTATGCATATAATTGATTTGTTTTTCTACTAGACCTTGATGGCATCCAATTAATATTCCATTACGCATTATAAAGTCTGAATTATTGAATGAATTAACATTATTTTTTTTTGAATTTAAATTTTGAAAGGCAGGATGTCTTAAAATATTACCTGAAAAAATAGGTCTTGTTTGAATATTACAATTTTCCAAATATATTTGAAGTTCCTTTCTAGTAAATAAGTTATTGCCACTCAAAATTACTGGATAAGCTAAAAAGTTTGTCTTAATTTTTTTTTCAATTTTTGGTAATATAAATAAATTGTTAAATTTCTTAAAAAAATTTAAGTGAAGAGTAAAATTTTTATTTCTTATTTTGTTAAATTTATTAAACTTTTGCAACTGAACCATTCCAAAAGATGCTGATATTTCAGATGGTTCAAAATTATAACCTACTTCAGAAAATACAAATTTTTTGTCATACTCAATTCCTTTTAATTTTATGTTTAATCTTTTTTTTATGTTTTCTGAGTCATTAATTAAAGTAGACATTCTACCCCAGCTTCTTAAAACTTTTGCTTTTTTATAATAGCTAATATTATTAGTAAGAAACATACCTCCATTTCCTGCACAACTAATTATATGTGATCCATAAAAACTTGTAATTGATATATCACTATAAATCCCAGTAGATTTATTATTTATTTTGGCTCCAAGTGTATCAGCAGAGTCTTCTATTATTTTTAGTTTATATTTGTTTGCTAAATTTCGTATCTTTTTCCATTCTGGAATATTCCCTATTAAATTTGGTATTAATAATGCTTTTGTTTTTTTAGTAATTTTTTCTTCAATAAGATTAATATCTATTTGTAAAGTAGAAATATTTATATCTACAAAAATAGGTTTGTGGCCACTTAGCAATATTGCAGATACTGCTGTCCCAAAATTCAAACAAGGTGTAATAATTTCACTACCGTTTTTAAAATTTAGAACGTTTAAAGCAAGGATTAAAGCTGAAGATCCTGAATTTACCATTAAAGAATATTTTTTTGAAAATATTTGACCTATTTTTTTTTCAAAATTAGCAACACTTTTTCCCATCTGTGTTGAAACTTTTAGAGTATTTACAACAGATGATATTTCTTTTTTGTCATATACATTTTTTCCATAAGATATTTTCATAATTACAATCCTTTAAATGAATTATTGATAAATGGTAGAGAATTATCTCTTTTAGATAAGTTTTTAACACTTATTGGCCATTTAAATTTTATATTTTTATCAAATGGATTTATACCTGTATCTAATTTTTCAAAGTATAATTCAGAATGAATATAAATCAATTGTGTATTATTTGTTAAACTTTGAAAGCCATGTGCAAAACCATGCGGTATAAATAAACAATTATTTTCTGTATCAGATAATATAAATTTATAAACCTTTAAAAAATTTTTAGATTTTTTTCTTAAATCTATTATCACATCAATAATTTTTCCTTTATTACAAATAATTAATTTTTGCTCATTTTTTGGTTTTTTTTGATAATGAAAACCTCTTATCGTACCTTTTTTTAAATTTGTAGAAATATTAATTTGAGCAATTTTTTTTTTAAACCCTATTTTATAAAAAAAATCTTCTGAAAATATTTTGGAAAAATTTCCCCTAGTATCTTTTGAATAAAAATATTTGATTAATTTTATTTGATTATTTTCTTTTATTAAATTAAATTTATTCATTATTTTCTTTAATAAACTTTAAAACTTCTCTTTTATATATGTCATTTATATTATAATCATTTTTTTTGTTTAAAATTTCTTTATAAACTATTGCAGTTCTTTCAAGTCTTTCATCTATTTTAATGTTATTTTTTAATTTTAAAAAATTTATAATTCTTTTTGTATTCAAGTTCAGATATTTTTTTTCTTTAAAAGTGTTACCTTGTTTTATTATTATTTTTAAATCTTTAAAATGATATTTTAACTTTTTAACTAAATTATAAACGTCTAGTCCAGAATTAAAAGGTCCTATATTAAAAGAAGAAAATTTTTTTTTAGATTTATAAGTTTTTTCTATTATCTGCATATAAAAAGAAAGTACATCCAAAACGTATTGCCACGGTCTAGTTGATTTAGGGTTTCTAATTATTAATTTCTTTTTTGAGTTCCATGCTTTTATGAAGTCTGGTATAATTCTATTTTCACCAAAATCGCCACCACCAATTATGTTTCCAGCCCTAACGGAGATTATTTTTTTTTCTGGAAAATATTTCTTATAATAATTAAGTATAATTTCTGTAGATGCTTTGCTAGCACTATATGGATCATCGCCACCTAATTTATCATTCTCAGAAAATTTTTTTGTTTTATTTGTATTTTCATAAACTTTATCAGTTGTAATAATTAGAATAGTTTTTACTTTTCTTAATTTCACAGATACATTTAAGATATTCACTGTTCCCATAAAATTAGTCTCAAATGTTTCAACTGGAAAATTAAGACTATCAATAACTTTTGACTGCGCTGCCATATGAATAATTATTTCTGGGCTAATTTTAGTAATAACTTTATTTATGTCATTTTTATTTCTGATATCTACGTTATACGATTTTTTTTTACTCAGAAAATTAATATATTCTAGTTGTTTATAATTTTTTTTATTATTTAAACTTAGTCCAAAGGTTTTAGCTCCTAGCGTTTCTAATAGAATAGAAAGCCATCTACCTTTAAAACCAGTATGCCCTGTTATCAATACTTTCTTATTTTTCCAAAATTTTTCATTAATCATTTTTTAAAGTCATCCATGGTGCTTTCTTATTCTTAAACATCTTAGATAAGTAAATCTTATCTCTTAATGTATCCATGCACCTCCAAAACCCTAGATGTTGGTAAGCTGAAAGTTGCTTTTTTTTGGATAATTTTGGTAGAATGTCATTTTCTAAAACTAAACTATCTTTATTTTTATATTTTTTAAATAAGTCAAAAAAATTTTTCTCAAATACAAAAAAACCACCGTTAATCCAACCCTCATTTAATTGATTTTTTTCTTCAAACTTAGTAATTAATTTATTTTTTATGGTAACGTGTCCCCATCTAGCAGGAGGTCTAACAACTGTTAAGGTAGCTATTTTTTTTGAATCATTGTGAAATTTTATTAATTTATTTAAATCTATATTCGCTAACCCATCACCGTAAGTTAACATAAATCTCTCATTTTCTAAGTATTTTTTTAATCTATAAATTCTACCACCAGTCATTGATCTATTTCCTGTATTTATAACTTCGATATCTAAGTTTTTTATTTTCTTCTTTTTAAAAAATTCTTTTATAATCTCAATTTTGTATCCACCAGCAATTATAAATTTAGTGAAATTAAACTTAGAATAAATTCTTATTATATGAAGTAAAATTGGATCATTTCCAATATTTATCATCGGTTTTGGTTTTTTTTTTGTTTCCTCACTAAGTCTTGTACCCAGACCACCAGCTAATATAACAACTTTCATATATTTATAATTAAATATTTCTTATGAACAATTTAAAGATTAATTTCATTTTTTGTTATTAATTCTAATAAATCAAATGTTAGATCAATTTTTTTTCTAAACGGAATGTGTCATCTTCATAAAATTTTCCACCTCTAATGCCTTTAGTAAATACAATTAGTGTTCCAACTTCTGAAATGCACTTATATGTGTGTGCTTCAAATTTATCATGAGTAATATAGTTACCCTTTGATGCTTCTATTTCATGAATATTTTCTGATCTATATTTGTGATCTTTATCAATCAGAACGTTGTAAATTTTAAAATTTCCTTCTAAAATATATGCTGATTGCACACTTTCTTTATGAAAATGATTACCTCTAACTGCATTCCTAGTAAATGTTACTATTGTACAATGATCTTTTGGTTCATGTGTAAAAATATCCATAATATCACCCCTTTCATCAGATGAAAATATTTCAATTTTTTTTAGTAAGGACATTATTTCAGTTTTTTTACAATTTTATCAACTGATGTATACGGAATTTTACTTTTATGCAAAAACTTTCTATAAAGATGCTTTGTAATATTCCAAGGTAAAATTATTGCCGCATCATACTTTTTTTGAGTTTTTTCATTAATTATTGGTATTGCTGATCCAGGTGTAAATTTATTAATTTTGTAAGGTGAATTTTCTATTATAAATTTTAAATCATTATAATTAATACCACAAAAATTTAATAGAGTATTACCTTTAGTTGCAGCAGCTATTCCAATAATAGTTTTGTTCTTTTTTTTATATTTGGCTATAAAATTTAAAATTTCTGATTTTATTAAAAAAATTTTTTTTTGAAAATTAATAAAATTATTTAAATATTTTTTTTGTTCAGAAACTTTTTTATTCGTCAACTTTATATTATTTACGTTTTTTTTTGCAAAAACTCTTAAAGATCCAGACATATAATTTATTTTTTCAAAACTAATTAAGGTAAAATTATTTTTATTTAGTATTTTTTTCATGGAATTTATTGAAAAATATTGTCGATGTTCGTGATATATAGTATCGAATCCACAAGTATTAATTAACGAATCTAAATCAGGAACTTCTAATATAATTATGCCTTCATCTTGTAAAATATGATTACAACCTTTTAAAAAATTACTTGGGTCATCAATATGATTAAATACATTTGCTGCATATAATAAATGAAAAAAACCATATTTTTTTTTTATTTTTTTTGAATTATTTAAATTAAAAAAATTGTTATAAGTTTTAATTCCTTTTTTTTTTGCTAGATTGCACATATTTTTTGATGGATCTACACCAAGCATTTTTATATTTGATATTTTTTTTATATATTTAAGAAAAGTTCCATCATTACTTCCTATTTCAATTATTGAATTTTTAATATTTAGGTTAAATTTTTTATTAATAATTTTAGCTATCTTATAGAAATGATTTCTTGATACTGGTGAATTGTCAGAGGTATATGAGTAGTCAAATTTTGTATATCGTTCATTTTGTGAAATTTTATTTATTGCTGTAAGGTGATTGCAAGAACAAAATCCAACCTGTAACGGATATTTCTTTAAATTTTTGGCTAAATTTTGGTTTTTAACAAATGTATCGGCGCAAGGGTGATTGCCCAAATCTATTATCCTTAAAAATTTTTTTTTACAAATACTACAAGTTTTGTTTTTCATAAGATTTTAATTTTAACAGATAATATTTTTTTATTATGTTATAAGATTTTTCTTTTGAATTAAAAGTTTTTATATTTTTATTTGTTTTAATTGTATTAATATTAGCTAAATGTGTTTTAAAACTAAATTCTATTTTTTTTTTAAATTTACTTTCGAAAATATTTTTAAAAATTTTTGCAATTTGACTAACTTTAATTGTATTTGAATTTCCATAGTTATATAAAAAGTTTTTTTTAGATTCACTCTTATTTATAAGAAATTTACAAAATTTTTTAGCGGAAGAATACCCTCTTTCGTCGTGTTCAGAACCAAGGAAATGATGACTTTTTTTATTTTTTATGTAAAAATTTTTAATAAGTATATTGTGAAAATGATCAGAAAGATTTAAACTTTCATCTCCTATTAAATTAAATGGTCTCCAAATTTGTAAGTAATTAAAACTTAAGCTTTTAGTTAAAAACTTTTCACACTTTAATTTTGCATTGCCTACTGGGTGATCTTTTAAATAAACACTACTTGAAGATAGGTAGACAAATATCTTTGTTCTAGTTTTTTTTGTTAATTTTTTTAACCAATTTAATTCTTTTAAAAATTTTTTTCTTTTTAAATTATTTGAATTATAATAAGGGCTTGAAAAAAAAAATATTTTTTCTGCTTCAGTTGGAACAACATCAATTTTTTTGTCTAAATCTACATATCTCCAGTATTTTTTGGAAAGTTTTTTAGGTTTTTTTCTTGAATAGAACAAAGTATTTTTGTTTTTATTTGTATTAATAAATTCGGACCCGACAGTTCCAGAACAACCAAATACCAAAACTTTATTTTTCATTTTCAAGTTTATTTTGATATTTTATTTAATAATTTACTTGTTTCATCTGTTGAACCATTATTTGAAAGAATAATTTTGATATTTTTATAATCTCGATTTAATATTAAATTTAGAGTATTTTTTAAATTAATATCTTTTTCAATTTTATTTATAAATTTGTTTCTCATAGTCATACTTATACTTACTAATGGTTTTATCTTTTATATATATTTATTAATTATTATCCCTCAAACATTGCTTTAGTTTTTTATTACAACCCCAAAATTTTACCGCTTCATCATTTTCACTTACTTTTGTATAATTTTTATAATTAATTTTTGCCGTTATATTTTCTTCTTTGGTAATTTTTTTAATTAAATTTTTTAAAGAAGTTCCTTTTCCTGAGCATATATTTACAAGCCCAAAACTTTTTTTTTTAAAAATAAGATTTATTATTATTTTTGATATTTTATCGATATTTAAATAATCTCTCACTAAGTTTCCATAAACTTCTATTTCTTTATTTTTTTTTTTGGAAGAATTTAAAATTTGATTATATAAGGTTGCTCTAGAATTATGCTTTCCATAAATATAAAAAATTCTTCCCCAAACTAAGTTGAAATTAAATTTTTTTAAAAGAGAAAATGTGTAATTTTTAAGTTTGTATTTTGCCAATGAATAACTATTATTAGGTTTTTCTTTTGTGATTTCACTCAATTTACCACTTTGATTACCATATTCAAAACAAGTGCTTGCTATAAAGATATTTCTTAAACCATTTTCTAAAAGATTGTAAATAAATTTTTTTTGCTTTGGTAATTCTTTCTTTAAATGAAATTTTAACTGATAATTTGGAAGATTTGACCAGCCAAAATGTAAAACCAAATCAGGGTTTTCTAGATACTTAAAAAAGTTTTTTTTTTTATAAATATCTAAATATTTCCACTTTATATTTTTTATACCTATTAACTCTTTAGTAATTTTTTTTTTGTTAATATATGTAGCAATAATTTTATGTTTTTTTGGTAAATATTTGATTAAGTTTGAACCAATAAAACCTGTTCCTCCAATAATAGCTATTTTCACACAAGGGTCCTTTTATTGATTTTAATTTATATAAGAATAAATTTATACTATAATTAAAATATTTTGGTAAACAAATTGCACAAGATATAAAAAATTATTTTTTTTATAAGAAATCCGTATTAATTTTATTTATTATTTCACTTTCTCAATAATATATTAATAAACCAATAATGTTAAAGAATAATAATAAATTATCTAAAAAATTACTAAAATATAATCATTGATACTGCTATAAATAATTTTATATGAAAAAAAATTTAATTGTTACTGGATCGTCTGGTTTAGTTGGATCTGAAATAGTCGATTTATTATCAAAGGATTTTAACCATGTTTTTGGTATTGACAATAACTTAAGAAAGTATTTTTTTGGAAATCAAGGAGATGTTAAACATAGAGAAAGATCACTAAAAAAAAAAATAAAAAATTATACTCACTTTAATTTAGATATTAGAGAAAGAAATAAAATTTTCAATTTAGTAAAAAAAATTAAGCCGTTCGCCATTATTCATTGTGCGGGTCAACCAAGCCACGATCTAGCTGCAAAAATTCCTTTTGATGATTTTGAAACAAATGCAAATGGAACATTAAATCTTTTAGAGGCAGTGAGAAGATATAGTAAAAAAACAATTTTTATTTTTTTATCTACAAATAAAGTTTATGGAGATAATCCAAATAAGTTAGAACTTAATGAACTTAAGACGAGATATGAATATAAAAATAAAGATTTTAAAAAAGGTATCAATGAAAAATTGTCAATAGATCAAAATACGCATTCTATTTTTGGCGCATCAAAATTATCAGCAGATATTTTGGTACAAGAATACGGTAGATATTTTGATATTCTCACGTGTTGCTTAAGGGCAGGTTGCATTACAGGACCAAACCATGCTGGAGTGGAACTTCATGGTTTTTTGAATTACCTAATTAAGTGCAATGTAAATAAAACTATGTATTCAATTTATGGATACAAAGGAAAGCAAGTAAGAGATAATATACATGCTTATGATTTAGCTCAATTTATAAGATTATTTTTAGAAAAACCAAGAAAAGCAGAAGTATATAATATTGGTGGCGGTAAAAATAACTCAATATCTATTTTGGAGGCTTTTAATAAAATTGCCAATTTGTCAGGTATTAAAATGATCTCAGAGTATAAAAAAAAAGCAAGAGTTGGAGACCATATCTGTTATTATAGTGATTTAACGAAAATAAAAAAACATTATCCTAGTTGGCATATAGAAAAAAAACTAGATAATATTTTTGAAGAAATCTTGCAAAGGTATTTGTAAATAATATTAATGATA
>Ga0209335_10001005_pt1 | contig 33643 bp, 46 predicted proteins | sample COG_09_FD_184753 | JGI IMG/M metagenome (GOLD analysis project Ga0209335, IMG submission 184753) | Pelagic Microbial community sample from North Sea - COGITO 998_met_09 (SPAdes) (version 2) | ecosystem: Environmental > Aquatic > Marine > Neritic zone/Coastal water | place: Helgoland, sampling...
CTAACTTCATGACCTTCTTCATACCGCTACCGACACCTTGTTTATCAATCTTAGTTAACTCTGAACCAACTCGATTGAACAACAAAGCAACATCCATAGCATCAATATCATCATTTGAATTAGATTCATGACGCTGTTGCATCTCGATCAAATCCGGATTGACTATCAACTCCGGAGTGGGTGCGATCTGATCTACATCATCCATCAAGACCTTGGAGTAACATCTTTATCTTATCATCGTCTAAATCATCTGCTGGAGTTGCGGTTGCATCCTCAGCTGGGGCTGATGGCTTCACCACGTCTGTTGCAATTGGTTTAGTTGCAGGAGACACACTCTCTACAGGAGCAGATACTACACTTGGTGTTGATTCAACACTAGATGATTCAGTTACCGTACCAGGTGGTAAACAGTGATAATGTTCATTTAATGATGCTTGTAGTTCATCATAACTCTTGATACTAAACACCTGATCCAGCGCGGTGGTAGATGAATACACACTATCTGCATCAATACCAGGAATAGCAGATGGCATCAGAAATTTACTAGCCACATAAGTTGGAAAACCACCTTGGTCGTCACAACGTACTCTCAGATTACAACCAGCGTCAGATAGATCGAATATCTTAGAACCAAATTGATCCTTGTCTTCTCCGGAAATAGCGTCCATAATAATCTTGTGAAGCTGTTTTCCAAATCTCAACACCTTGACTTTGCCAATATTGTCTGGAGTGGATGGATCATCCACAACATATGCGTTAACCAACCACTTCTCACTTCGGATGATCGCTCTAGACTTCTCTTTATCTGCTGCATCACCAGTACGGTATACTTTATATCTATACTCCGCGATAGGATCACGTTCGTCGAATGTCTGAGGGCTCACGAAACTGATATATTGACCAGTTGCTAATGACTCCCATCCATGAACGAAGTAGTGAAAGAAAGTCTTGGACGGGTCCTCGATATTAGGAAGTAGACGAAGTGTATAACTATTACCCTTCTCACATCTTATTATATCTGAAATACCGGAACGACTTCCTGTGGTTTGCTTATTTAAAGCGTCTTTGATCGAGTCAAACATTGAATTATTGAACATACTCATAACATATATTATACTGGTGTTGGTGTTGATTGCAACTATATTTTAATTGCGGTGGTGATTTTGTTGATACCGGCAGAGATGAAAACCTTTGCTAGTTTTGATGATTGAAAATTAGTTCTCAATCTCGGTATATTTTGATATATATCACCGAGTGTAAATTTTAAGATATCGACAGGTACACTTTTCAGCGTAGACTCGAAGTTAGCGAAACCAAACATTGTGTATACATTGACGTTGCCATGCTTTATGTGCTTAATGTATGTGGGTATATCTCCAGTCGCATGATCGGTGTATTCAGATACACTAATTTTATTCTTAGTACAGAAAGTGAGTATATATTCTAAAGATTTCTTTATGGAAAATAACTGATCATCTGTATCTGGGTGTTGTACTCTTCTTTTTTGTATATACATTGTGTACACTTTCAGAGCGCGTTGTGATGTGTAAAACTTTAAGTCAAATACAGTGTTTGTGTCTGTGTATATGTCGTAGGGTGCTTTGAAGAAGTCATCTTGATCCACATGTGGGTATTTTTTGAAAAAATACGATAACTTGTGTACGTGTATATAGTTTTTATCTTCCTCAAACTTAGTAAAATCTTTTCGGAGTTTAAATGGTTTGTTGACTGATGATCGACTAATCGCAAGGTACTTATTGTATATGCGTTTCTCTGTATCTGTTACTTCAGTGGTTTTCGACATGATGTTATATAACTTTTAATGTATTTTGATTTATGTAGAGTTTGATCATACTCTAAGAATTTACGCAACAGATCAAACTCCGTATCGATTGCAGTCATGCTCATGAACATTGATCTGATGGTTGGATCTTTTAGTAGAGTTATGAATATTTTAGCTAGATTTAACTTCTTGTTACTCAATTGACAAATTAACGTGCAAATCGACAGGAATGAGTGGTTGAATTCACTGCTGATCACACGATGAGATGGATCTGAGCATTTTAATTTTTCGAAGTAATTTTCAGACATAATCAACTTATAGGTTTGAATATCTTAGCAAAGTTTAAGAACTTCTCACATATCATACCACCAGCAGCGTATGCATGACCTCCAGCTTCATCACATATAGATTTACTGAACTTACCTAAATCTAACAGACACTCCTTACCACGTCGGAAAGACACTTTGTTAGATTTAGTATTCACAACTAATGCAACATCGCAGTTAGTTGAAGATAATACATGATCCGCTACATCATTGATACACTCACACGCAAAAGTGCTGCAGATGTTATAATTAGATCCGTTGATCGGTATTGTTGTGTTGTATATATCTAATCCACTCTTAACTCTATCTAGTTTATTGGTGTACATCTTTATGATATTATTCTGTTGGGTGTTGAAACCGGAAAAACCATCCTTGAACATCTCTATAAACTTATCAAATCGATCTCCGGTCAGACTCCACAGCAACACATTGATTTGATACGAATTGGGTATCTTGAATTTATATGAATCATAATCATCAGCCATCAATATGAGCAATCCTTGTTGTGGTGTTATGTTGCTGAGTGATTGCTTATTGTTAGCATAAAATAATCGACATGTACTGGTGAACTCACATACATTAACATTTGCATGCTCGTACTTATCTAAATTCTCAACGTGTGTTGAGTGATGATCATATATATGAACGTTGCTCAAATCTATTAAGCGAAGCGCGTCATGAGAAGATACGTCTAGGTCTAGAATATATATAGCTTCATAATCAGCCGGGTTGTTCTTATCTAGCCATTGATTAATCTTGGTGTCTAGATCGTTCACACGACACGCTGTATATGAGCACCACTCACCTAGACTCCAACAGCATGTCATATACGATACAATACCATCTAGGTCAATGTCAGTGAATATGTGATATCTCTTCTTCATGTTACAGTTATTTATGGAGAAAATCGCTACATAGCAACTGCAATATCAATCGGAGAGATAATTCATTATCGAAGATGTGTTGTCATCATCTATACTCGGCATGAATTCCGGAGTGCCTGTGTTGTTAGAATCGTCATTAGATACGCCTTGTGTTAGTGTCAACGTTGCATAATCTATATCCAAGCAACAAGATCCAAAGTTCTGACCAAACCGGTTCTTCATCATTCCCAGCTTGATCACACCTAGCTCTGAATCCTCCTCTTCCTGCCATATGCTAAACATACAGTCAGCAGTGGCTGCTAGACCGTAACTCTCACCGACTGTTTCTAGACCAGGATTTACTTCATTATAACCAGTTCGATTCAATTGCGTGGCTGTGATCACTGGGCATGAAAATACATAGCTCAGTGATCTCAATCTCTCTGTTATGTACTTCACTCGTTCATATGAGTTAACTGCATCACTAGTTGTCAGTAAATTCACATAATCTAGCACAATTGCATCTATACCTATTCCACTATCTGATATCTTCTTTATGTAGGCTTTAAGATTGCTACATGTTATAGTGCTTGGAGGGAACTCTTTTACTAATATCCTACCACCGGTGGTTTTCTTGTATTCGTCTAGTTGTTGTTTGAGATAATCTGTTTGTGTGGCTAACTCATTGATGGGTATCTGTGTGATGTTGGTACTGAGTCGCTTTGCGTATACAAACTCAGACATCTCTAATGTTATTAGCAGCACAGTTTTACCAGTTTTTGCAATGTTGACAGCAGTGTTACCTAAGAATATAGACTTACCAATATTAGTTTCACCAGCAAATACATATATAGCGCGACCATGCTCCAGATAACCACCGTCAATCTTCTCATCCAACCACGACCAACCGGTAGATATGGTACTATCCTGTTTAGTTAGATCATCTATATGTCTGTCTATTTCATTAAGATAATCCAAGCCAGTATCTGGTTGAATGGATATGTTACACGCCTCTTCAAACTTGTTGAATATATCTGAAGTGTTGATGTCTCCAGTCTCACAATCCTTGGCCACTGACATCAGTGTAGATAGGACTGACTTCTCTTTGAGAAATCTTTCTGTATTCTCATATAGTTCATCCTTGTTGAATGAGTTATCGAAGTTCTTCACTATCTCAACAACTCTTCGAAACATATCTCGCGTTTCATCTGTAGTCAGATATGCTTTGATTTCAGTCAACGTCGGTATGACATCACGCTTGTCATAAAACGTCTTTATTATACCGATAACTGACTTGATATCGCTGTTATCAAAATACTTATCCTGTAAATTATCTATGATAGAGGCCAGATATGTATCATTCGTTAGAATGTTGTATATGATGACCTGCTCGTAGAACAATAAGTCTAGTTTTTCACTACTCAACATGATCTATATTATATAGATTAACGTGTTAAGTGCAAGCTCTATATTCTAGCTATACATGTCCAAGAACTTGGATTGAGACTCTTGGTAACCGGAGTCGTTGTAATTCTTCAATCCTTTGGACTTGTGTATGACGTTAACTGGAATCACTCCAGTTTTCATCTTCAATCGATGAGCATCTAGACTAGCTGCAATATCATAATGATGGAACTTGAATGATTCATTGAATTTCCATCCAACATCAAGAGCTTTCTTGAGATTTACTGCCATGAACAAACCATCAATCAACACCACTCTACTCGGAGTAGGTCCAAATGATGTGGATTGTATAACATTCACATCATCACCTACTGGGTGATTGACTATACCTCTTAGTGCTTCTCGTGGAGCCATCTTATGCCATAATGCCGGTGCCTTGATAGTTGGCTGAAGACATCCCGCTAGACCGATCAAATCATATCGCTCAATCGCTCCATACAACTTGCCACGTATCTTGAGATCATCAATATACACATCATCATGTACGAATAATACAATATCATGTTTTTTGAGAAACTTGCTATTAATATACTTGTTGTACATCACACACAGTGATTCTTTATTGTTATAATTTATCTCCATCTTCACATCATGATTCAAGCCAGATAAACTGCTACATATTAGCAATTTATCTCGATGTTCACGACCAACTGGTGTACATACAACTACTAGTATCTTCTTCATATCAACTACATTCACATGAGCCAGTATTGCAGCAATACTCATCTGGGTCATCAATCTCAATGACATTAACTATAGACACATTCTCTCCAATCAATGATGTGTTACAATTCGCTTCGAATGCATCTCGAGCTGTTTGCTCGTTGTCTGAAGTGTAATATTTAGAATGTACAGTAATGTAACCGTCTAGTTGGTATGATATTTTGTAGTGTTTCATGATGTTATATAAAGAATGGTGAGTTGTGATTGAATGTATTCACTTGATTTAAGCCGGTGTTTGTTACACTATATACCACACCTTCATCTAAAAGTTGCGTCGCTATGTCATCAACTCTCATCGATGAATAAACTCCGGTGGAGACATCTCCAAATAATGTAGATCCAGATCGGATGATGTATGTATTTTTAGATTGTGAGTTGTGCAACCAACATGCGAAGGTACCTTGCAGCATCTCTGCAACATCCACGATGCATTGTATTTCAGATACAACAGTACCTGTGTATCTGTTCTTGCGATCGCATACGTCGAGTAGTTTGGGTATAACTGCACTGTCTACTGCGTCTAATTCTAACTCATGAGTGGTTGTCAATTCCTCGTGGTTCTCTAATACACCATTATGAGCCACTATCCAGTGTTTATATGAAAATGGATGTGTTGTGAGATTGTCATACTGTCTCTGAGATCCAGTTGGTGCTTGAGTGTGACCATTGAAGTATGTATATGAGCTATGAATTAATTCCTGAGAATGATCTGGTCTGATACCAGGCCACTTAAGCACGACACTAGAGCTATCACTTGTGTAAAGACACCCACCAGCGAAGGAACCACGTGAACAATTAGCAGCATATAGCTGCTCAAATACACTAAAATTAGACGATCCAAATATACCACACATTACTTATCTAACAGACATATTCGAATAACTCCAGGGTATATTCTTTCTAGAATATTGCACCGGATCAGGAATACCTGCGTCAATAAAACCTTTGATTCTACTGCTGCATGCTGTACACTCTCCACATGCTTGATCCTTACCCTCATAACACGTCCATGTTTTGGTGAAGTCAACACCTAATTGATGTCCGGTGGATATTATATCAGCCTTGCTTTTGAGTATCAACGGAGCCTCTACCCTTACTACATTACGACGATTCAATCGATTGATATCATTGATCGCTTTGAGAAACTCTCCACTACCGTCCCAAAAACCAGCTTGACTGTCAACGAGAGCTGATCCATGGAAAACAGTTTCCGCGCCAATACTCTCAGCATATGCTGTGCAGATACTCAACATCATCATGTTTCTGTTGGGTACATAGTTTACTGTTTGAGGATCACCTAGCACGTCTTTAGTTTTCGCAACATCAATAGATTCATTGGTCAATGAGCTCGTGTTGGCAATCTCACGCATGAATTTGATATCTAACACTTTGTAAGATTTAGCCAGTTTATCAGCTTGATATCTTGCACATTCAAGCTCTTTTGACATGTGACGTTGACCATAATCGAAGCTAAGAGCATGTATTTCATAACCTTCAGCTGCAACCATATATGCAATGGTTGTTGAATCTAAACCTCCGCTGATAGGTAGTACACACTTTTTCATATATATTATATAATAGTATAAATTTTACACTTAGCCACTAAGTATTGTATATGGATACAGTAAATGCACAACCTATCACATCACCATTCTCCGGCAGTGTAGTACGACCTAGGATTAAAGTTCGTGAATATCTCGGCAAGATATACACAGAAGCACACTGGACATGTCCAGATTCCGGACGGTTCATACGCAAGGGTTTGATCTCAGTTGAAGACGTTCCAATAAAAGACTAGCTACCATATCTAAACGATTGTAATAGCTTCTCTTCTAATTTGGGTAAGATAAGCGTGTCCCATAGCTCTGTGTCTTGAGACCAATTCTTATAGTATCCTATCTTTTTTCCGTCTGGCAGGCAGTATGTTGATCCAGTTTGCACTATGATTCCATGATTAACAGCCATCTCTTTCAAACCACTGTACATATCCAGACCAGTCTTGAAGTTCAAATACATCTCACCCTCTAAGAATGGTGGTACAAATCTATTTTTAACTGTAAGAGCCCTAAGCGTTACACCACTATATTTGTTAGCTTCTGGTATCATTTCATCTTCATCATTACCTTTGTCTTGCTTTTCATCTCGCTTTGCAAGCTGAACCAACACACTGGATAAATACACTGGACCTTTACCACCACTCTGACTCTTCACTAGAGTGGGGAACATTGCTCCAGGATCATCGTATGTATGGTTTACAAACAATATGGTCACATTGGCTTGAGCTGCCTTGAACGTGAGTGTTCTCATCATGCTCTTAAGACCTTTGGCTCTGGTGCCCATGTCCATGGCTGATTTACCTTTCTCAACATCATCTATCTCTTTTTGACTTGCCAGGTTTCCAAGACTGTCAATGCATACGATAAACTTACCTTGAGCGTTCGCCTCAATCACACTGTCTAGAAAAGCTACTAGTTGATTTCTGCAAGATTCTACAGTTTGTACTGGTACATACTTGACTCCTTCAGGATCCAACCCGGAGGCTTTACAAGCGGCTTCATCAACAGCCATTTCAGTATCAAATATAACAGGCACCATACCAGATTGCTGAGCTTTAGCTAAGATCTTGTTAGTTATGTATGTTTTTCCAGTTTGACTAGGACCAGCAAATCCTGTAATTCGTCCCTTTGGGATACCACCGTAGAGACTTCCAGAGATTAATGCATTCAACACCATACAACCAGTGTCATGCCATTCAGTTACCGTAGACAAAGCTGATTCAGATAACATTTTTGCTTCTGGATTTAATTTATCCAGCTTTGAGAATATTTTCTCAATATCTTTGTCTAACTTAGCCACACCTACTTCTTTTTAGGTTTACCTTTGGTGGTATCTTCTGATACAATTTCACCTTCATCAAACAGCTCAACTGGTGCAGATGTAGTTGAAACCTCCTTAGTATCCACACCTTCAAATATCCGAGCATATTGATCTTCGATGCTTGGTTCAAGCTCTAGATCATTACTCACGGTGATATTGCTATTCTGAAAGGTCCACGTCACGCCAGCCTCTCTCAATGATTCTTTGACAAACTCCCGGAAGATATATGGTATCAATTGTACAGAAATCTGGCCAGACTCTTGATTAACTTGAATGTTAACTACTGCCGGATTCTTTAAATTAGTTACCTTGTCGTTACTTGATTCTTCGTCATGACGACCTAAAATCACTCTACCTACACTATCAACGATTGCTATTAATTTCATACTTATATTATACCTACTGATTGATGGAAGTCAACTCTAAAGTTTAAGCAGATCAAATAAATCAGTCTGCAGCTGCATGTTAGGTCGGCGCATTGGCCAGTTGACAGCTCCATAAAACCTCTCGATAACACTAAACACAATCTTCTCGAACATCTTCTCAACATCAACTGGAAAGTCACTCAACAACTCTGGAGGCATATAATACTTGTATGCTAGTGTTGTTATGTTGTATTTGTTCGGTAGTTTAGTGTAGTAATATCTAACTTTATCACCACTGGATATTTTCTCGTATGTGTTGCTCAGATTATATCTATCAAGCAACATGTTGTATGTATATGCTGCCTTGGTGTGGATTGGCATGTGTTTCACAAACTCAAAGTCATGACATTGATCAGCGTACTTCTCGTAATCTCTTATACCCATCACGAATGAGATGTCATCTATCGGTAGTGTCTTGAACATATCATACACACCTACAAATATGTCATTAGTCTGGTTGAAGTTCCGAGTCATGATCATGGTCTCTATTATATTTTTTACTGCCGGTTTGATTCCTGCAGGCATGGTGGTTCTTACAACCTCAACTCCAGTATACTTGAATTTCTTACATGGTATATCTTCATCATCTAATACATGCAATACATATCTCTTCTTTGATAAGAATATACCAGAATCACACATAACCTCTCTCTTGAATACAAATCTCGGATCATTACTATTCAGAGTATTCTTCGCCCACTTCTTGATCTCAACATTCAGATAATCTTCAATGTCTTTTGCAGCGTCTTTAGCCTCTTGTGTGATGATAGTACCTTTATGAAAATCATGACCTATATGTTTCATTACCTTATCAATGGTGATATAGCTCGAGTCAGTATCATTATATATCACCGGGTTGTAGTCATCAAGGACATCACACTTCTCTCTTACATACCTCTGTAGTATCTTGTTTGATTGTTTGATGACAGCCTGTCCAGTTAGTGTTATACTTCTCGCTATATCTGGATCACCCAGTGGGGCGTATTTGTTTCCGAAGTAACCATACACTGTGTTGATCAAGATCTTCAATGTGAATTGCTTGATGTCTAGATGTTTTATTCTTGTCTGTAGATCATCATATTCATCTGAATCTGCAGATATTTCATTTAATCTCAACTTACATACACGAAGATCTTTCTTGATATCCACTCGAGATTGATATATACGATCCACAATCTCTGGCATGATTCCTTTGACCTTCTGAGAGAATAAAAACTTAGCTTTTGTGATCGCGATCTTCTCTTTCTGTACATACTCGAAGAACTTCGCGTGCTTCATGACGATCCGCCGACCGGATACATGATGTATCGTTATGTCTTCATCAGTCTGAGATATTATCTTACCCACCTTTGTCTCTGGACTCAAGTTGAGTGTGATCATCGTGTTAGGATATAGACTATTAGCGTCAAATGATATTATACCGTGTTGAAATCCTTTCTGTGGTGTTGATACATACGCTCCTTCGTATTGACCAGATTCATCTCTTCGAATGAAGGTAGGTAAAATTTTATTTTTCTCACGAGCGGCAATCACAGCAGCACCAGTGATCACAGGTAACGTACCCATTGCAGATTCAAATGTTGTTAATCCAGTATACGCCAGCATTCGGAGAAGTTCTATGTATCTTAACTTCTCTTCCATCCGGACTAGCAAGTTTACGTCCTGTACGTTGTACTCAACAAACGTCTGCCAGTCTTCGTCAGCTAGTTGAGATAGATTCATGTTACCATAATCTACTTTATTCTCCCCCAGCTCACGCTCAGCAACAGCATCCAACTTATAAGACTCTCTAAGACCAATACTGAACTTTTTATACACATCAAGATAATCGATACAAGACACACCATCTATGAACCATCTCACAGCCTCACGACCGAATTGTGTACGGATAGTTCTCGGGTATATAGTACCTACTGGAGATAAACGATGACATGTATCCTCATCGAATAATCTCGCGATTCGGTTGATGATATAAGGTATATCAAAGAATTCACTATTCCAACCGGATAAGATATCTGGCGGATCTATCGATATCATATGCAAGAATTTTTGCATCATTTCCTTCTCAGTAGAGCAGTGTGTATAATCACAGTTCTCGATATCTCTAGTGAGTGGCTTTGTACCCCACGTGGTGAATTTCTTGGTTATGGTATCATATATAGTGATCACGTTTATAGCGTCATTGGCCTTTTCTGGTACAGGGAACTCCCCAGGGCTGTATGTTTCTATATCGATAAACCATGTCTTGAGCGGGTGTTGATTGAAGTCATCGTCTTTACATCTGCTCTGGTATAGATCTACTAAGAATTGTTGATCCCATCTTATGTTCTCAAACACACGTGTAGTGGTCAAGTCCTTGAGATACCTGTATCTATGTGTCGGAGATTGGAACATTTTTTTCTTGAGACTGGTGTTGAATATAGACTCAACACCGGTGTCCTGTTTAGTCTCTAGATACAAGTATGGTGAATAACTCAGCTCTCTGGTTATGCGTCTACCATCATCATCCCATGTCAACAATATGACTTGATTCTGACTCTTGTCGTATACTATATTACGATACATTTGTGTATTTTATATCAAACTCAGCTTAAGTGCAACCCTACAATATATCAATATACTTCTGGTAGTTATCATCCAACCACCGAGATTGTAGCACATCATTATAGCACTTGGATAACTTCGAGTATAATCCATAGTCTCCTCGAAGTAGTTCTATTTGATCATGCAAATCATCCGCAGTCTTGAACTTGAGTGGCGAGTTGTCGTAAGTTATCATATCTTGACAGATACAAGGCACTCCCAATGCACCAGCTTCTAGAATCTTTATATCACTCTTGCACCGGTTGAATATGTTGTCATGTAGAGGGGCGATGAATATGTTTATATTTAAATTCTTGATGAATCGTGGTAGGTTGTATATTGATTGCCATTTGTGTACTGTCACTTTCCCGGATTTGATTAAATCCTTAATAGCTGGTGGCTCTCCACCCATGAACACCCATTCATACACATCACAAGTCTTTCTGATCAGCTTGACAATGTGACTTATATCATCAACACCATTGTTGTTGTTTCTGAGATCAAAATGAGCTCCAGAACCACAATACATGATCCGAGTGCGCTTTCTTGTCCAATTGTTCATGACAGTCTCGTGATCATAAATACCATCAAGCCAGAATCTAGGAGGGTAGTTTTTCACCACAACTACGTTGTCATTGAATTGACTATAATAATCTTTCATAGTATCACAAGTAACCGTGACCATGTCAACTAGGTTCAATATTTTCTTGGCTGAATCCTGTAGCTCTGCGTTATCATATGATGAACGAAATGCATTGTACATGGGTATATCCTTGATCACAAATATATCATCAATATCGTATATGAACTTGAAGCCTATTCTATCAGCCTTGCGTCTCAACTCACTAGCGAAGCTGAGCTGAGCAGAGGTCACTTGTCTCTGTATACGCACACTACTAACACTCTTGTAATACGATTCATCAGATATCATGATAGCTGAATTACTACCGAACATCTTCTGAGTACCATTTATTATCATCTGCGGCCAGATCATTCTCCAGTGACCACATCCACCGTAATCTGCGATGAAGTCGTGAAATCGTGGTGTTTTTACTTTCGCAGGTGTAGATTTCATAGATTTGTAGTCCAATGATTTAGATATGCTTGAACCTATACTAGAGCCTATTGTCGTACCGAACATAATACTAACTATCAATCACTGATACACGTGTAGTTACACCTTTCTCCTTTTGAAGGAAAATGATATCACCGGTCGCGATCTTTGTAGAGTCTCTACGATGAGATATAACCATCGCAGATTCATTGAACTTATCCACACGTTCCTGTAGTATATCGACAACCAGCTCTACACCCTTCTCATCTAGACTACTATCAAACAACTCATCATATATGTTGAGATTGAAAGCCACATCACCTTGAAGTCTTCTTATGTCCATGAATGCGAACAAACAAGCTAGGTCAATATTCTTTTTCTCTGCTCCAGAGAAGTTGAAGTACGACATTATCTTACCCTTCTCATCTATTATACTCTCCTCGAAATACTCATCAAACACACATACACAATTAGAGTCCATCTTTTGTAAGTAATAAGCTAGTTTGCTGTTCAACAACTGCAGTATGCGCTTGACAATATATGACTTAACACCTTCCTCAGATACTATGAATCTTGCGATGTCAATTAGATTGATATTGTTTTTATGCTCCTCGATAACTGATTGAGTTTCTTGAAGTCGTGCAGTTTGTTGCTCTAATTTTTCATGCTGATTGTCTGTTATATTGTTCAGGTTGGTTGACTCCTGTTCTAGTTCGGCATTCCACTCTTGTAGTTGAGTTATCTTACTCAGTACATTATCTCTTTCCTTAATTGTTATTGTTTGTGTGTTTATGATCAACTGCAATTCATCGACCTTCAATTCCATCTTCTCGCGAAGTGCATCAATCAGCGCTAATGATTGAATCTTATCTGTGATGATATCAGTATTATCATCAATCGATTTCTGGATGGACTGCTTCTCTTGATTCACTTTATCAATTGAGTGACTGGTCATCGATTGCAGACACACAGGACATTCAGATTTTCCAGCGATCATCTTGTCATAAGATTGCTGGAGGTGCTTGTTGGTTGCCCTGAGCTCAATTATCTTCTTGTTTATACTATCTCTCTTGACCTTACATTCGCTCAGCGTATCCTTGTGTTTATCAACTTGAGATTGATAATCACTTACACTCATTTCAAAGGATACTTCGGCAGACTCTTTTAATTGTTGAATGCTGTTCATATTCAACTCTCGACGTTGATTGATCTTGTCCAACCGAGTCTGATTATCTTGAAGTTGTTTCACTTTCTCTGACTCTATAGATTGAATTTGATTTGAAATCTCTTCGTATCTAATACACTCTGCATCTAAATCTCGCTGAACTGCGTTGTAATTCGACCGAACTACTGATAACATATCGCTGAACACCTCTAAATTTAAAATACTTTCTATAAATCTCCTCTTCTCTAGTTTCTTCTTGGCCATGAATGGAACTGTATTGTTGACAGTCATGATGACACAGTTCTGAAACAACTCTGGTGTAGCGGAAATGAGGTCAGATATAAAGTTAGTTGTATTAACAATTGTGTCTAACGTCATATCTACATCATTCTTGTATATATGACACTTGCTTGGATTTAGAGTTCGTACTATATTATATCTGTCACTCTGACCTGATGATGTTGACACGTCAAGAGATATACTAACCATAGGTTGCTTCAATGTTACATTATTGCCTATGTTCTCTTTTTTTATATCTCTTAGAGTGTTTCCGAATATTCCAAAGTATATAGCGTCAGCGATTGTAGATTTACCGACTCCATTTCTTCTGGAAACCTTATCCTTGTTGATACCTGTTATGATGTTCAACCCTTTAGTAAAGACTATCTCAACTGGTTGCTCACCTACTGATAAAAAATTCTTTACCACTAATTTCTTAAAATTTACAGTCTTCATTTCACACTCTTATATATATCATTAACATAATTCATCACTTCACCCTTATTATCAATATCCAACAAATCCACAAACTCCTTAGTAGCAGTCATTACATCTACACCAGATAGATCATGAGACTGGTCAGATAGACCAAAGTCATTAAAATTTATACTATACTCAACATCGACACGAGCTGGGTGATTCTTCGATATGGATCTTAGTACTAGTTCAGTTTCATCTGGCATGATGTGGAGATCTATATACACTCTGATAATATTTCCACTGATTAGCTTCTGCCACTTTTTTGTGATGTTCTTGGCTTTTGCTAACTCTGACAACTTTATCTTGACATGTTGAGGAGAGATGTCATTGACGAAATACTCCAGATCACTACCAGATATATCTAATGTATAATAACCCTTACTCGAGTTGATGTCTCCAAAATCCATCTCGAAAGGATTACCTAAATATAGTATCGATCCATTTTTAAACTTACGATGCTCTCTATGATGAAAATGACCAGTGATGGTGAGAGGTGACTTCTTGATCAGGTCGTTGTAACTCAATCCGGTTGTACAAGTCTTGAAATGATTCATCTTAAATGATGATATCTCAAAATGACCAAATATTATATCAGAGTCTGGTATATCTTCCCCTTTGGTTCCCCATGGACAAACGGTCATAGTCTTACCATGTTGTTTGAATGTTCTGAGCTTATCTACCACATTAATATTAGGCCATCCTTTGAGTATCGACAGTGATGTCACGTTGCTATTGTCTTTATAGTATGCGTCATGATTCCCGGGGAGTATCACAATGTTGAAGTCTTGTAATATATTAAGAAACTCTTGTGTTGATTGTATAGTAGTTACTGCTATCTCATCTCGGTAATGGAACAAATCACCACATATCATTATATCCTTTATACCTTTGGTTTTCAAATTGTCTCTCAACCATCTAGCCCACTCTAGAGTTATATTATGCCACATCACACCATTCTGATGCACACCAATATGGATATCAGATATGCAACATATCTTACTTGATATGAACATTACTCTGCAGTCTCGTTACTGTACGGATTTGTGTAGTTCACTTTGTTATCAGTAGTGTCTGCATCTGTACTCATTAACTGGTCATACACCATCTCTTGATAATCTGTGACTGCTTGCTTGTATTTCTTCTCTTTCTTGATTCTGTTTATGAATGCATGAAACGCGATAGTTGTGAAATACGAGAATGGATTGTAACCTGAGTCACACTTATACTTTTTACCCTGCAGTGCGGTGAACATCTTAACGATTGCATCACCAATCATGTCATCCTTGTACGAGTAGTTTATAAAGTTAGGTGCGAATGACAAACCTTTAGCTATCTTGTATACATTCTCTGCTAGTACAGGATTCATATCCATCTCATTCGGTTGAGCATAATAGTCTACGATCTGCTGTAAGAAGTCCTTACTGTTAACATAATGCGGTTTCTTAGGTTTAGGTTTCTTAGCTTTAGGTTTAGTAGCTTTAGGTTTAGTAGCTTTAGGTTTATCGGTCATAAAATTTATTCATTGAATATGTTGATCTTGTATTTTATACTCTCTTTATCATAAAGTATAGATCTCTTCTCGAAATGCTGATGACCGTAGTATAAGTTATCATACACATCAAATATCACTAACTTAGATTTATTGTCGTTCTTTCTGAGACCTCTTCCTATTGATTGTAACGTCTTGATCTTCGCTTTGCCACTTCCTGCGAAAACTATATAGTGAAGATTCTTGATATTTATACCAGTGGAAAATATTTTTGAGATAGCGATACACACCACATTATTATTAGCTTCCATGTAACGACGTATTCGCTCTCTCTCGGTTACCTCTACGTCTCCTCTTATAAAGTATACAGTCTTATCTTTTAAAGTTTTCTTCATATGATCGTACATCATCACACCATGGTCTATATAATCAACAAGTATCAAAGAATTGTTGTCAAAGTTTTTTGCTAATGCAGATATAACACTGAGCCTGTACGTAGATTTAGTTATGAAATCTATTTCTGCTTTGTACCGAGCTAGCGGATTAGTTTTGCTTGTATTTTTTGGCTTGAATTTGTAGTTTATCTTTATGACTTGTGTTGATGCCTTGACTATATAATCATCCTTTCTCAGTTCATAGCTTCCTTTCTCATATATTATAGGACCAATCTTACCTATGATATTCCATTGATCGATCATTTCCTCCGGCATGGTACCTGTGAAGCCATATCTATTAGGTGTATGTATCTTAGATATTATTTTGTTGATTTTGTTCTGTTTTCTGAGACCGTGAACTTCATCGATAACGAGAACATCTATATCCTGAACCCATGATATGTCGCTCTTAGCACTTTGGAGTATAGATGTGTTAGCTATAGTTACATTATAACCTCGTTTCAGCTCCGTACCACCAGTCCACTTGGTACTGGTGAACGTAGTGCCATATTCCTCAAAATCGTTGTATGTCTGTGAAACTAGACTAAGATTAGGTACTATCAACAAGCAGCTGAAATGAGGATTATTTTTGTAATAATTCTCTAGCAAGCCTGCCATTGTTAGGGTCTTTCCACCAGCAGTGGCTAGAACTGCTACACCTCTACCTAACACACAACATCTATCGATTATCTCAGATTGATAGTCTCTAAACTTTAAGTTTAGCTTGATGTCTGTATTCTTCTTCACTCTAGGGTTGGCGATTTTCTTGAATTGTTCACTAGCGTTGATGTTGATATTTGAGTCTTGACTCTTTACGTATTTTCTTATCTCATGATACATCCCTATATCAAATCTACCCGCAGGAGTGATTGCGTATATTCTGGACGGTGTGTAACCTCCTCGGAATCTAGAGAACTTAGCAGCATTGTTAGGTACCGAGAACACCTCTCTTATAAGAGATATATCATCACCTCTGATATTACCATATCGTTGAGTCTTGTCTAGATCTATATTATATGATACCATTATAATGTCTCCATCTTTATGATCTCTACTAAATTCTTGAGATCGAAACTCATGCTACTAAATATTCTCTCACTCTTATCCAGTAGCTCTATGATCAACTCAATGTTCTTTATCTCATCATCAACCTCCACTATATCCTTGTGCTTTGATGCGATCTTATCAGCCGATGGTCTGGTGAGTCTGATCTCAGATGACTCTCTGACTCGATCTGAGATTGCAGATATCAGAGTGTATCTCTTTTGCTGGAGAATATGAAGATCTCGTTTAAGTCTTATGAGACGACCAACCCACTTGTGTTTTAGAGCTGGAAGTTTCATCTGACACTCTTTCAATGCGAACTCATCCACCTCTACATCCTTTGTTAATTCATCAATATATCTTTCTAGTTCCATCGCGTTATATAAATAATAGTATATAGATATGAAAAATCAAGGTAAATATGTATAAAGATAGATTTCAAAAGTGTTTAGATGAAGATGTGATGAGCGCATCTGCCATGGCTACCGGTAACAACTCAACAGGTGATACAGCTGGAAGTTTCGGTAATGTAGATTCGTATGCTCCTGGAGATGCTCGGATGCCCAGAGCCTTAGGAGATGTAGATCTAACTAAGCGTAAGAAAAAGAAAAAGAAGAAGAGTAAAATCTCACATGACGACACAGTCAAAGGCAGCACAGGACCAGTGATGCAGTCTAGGAATTCCGGGATGCAAGGTCCAGGTAACAAGATGAATCATGGATTTATGTAAAACTTACTGTATAATATACACATGACAAGTCCGCAGAAAGCTAAAGGCAATCACTTCGAGAGAACTGTTGCTAATCACCTGACAGAGGTTTTTCAATTGAACTTTGAGAGAGTGCCAAATTCAGGAGCATTTACAGGTGGGAAGAACATCAGCAGATACAGCAAGCTGACAGAATCGCAAAAGTTGATATATGATGGTGATATATTGATGCCTGAGCAGTTGGGTAACATCAAGATAGAGTGTAAGAGTTACAAAGATTTTGCATTTCATAACTTACTCAGCTCTAATGCTCTACTAGACACATGGATCGATCAAGCCAGAGTTGACTTTAAGTTGTGGTTGCTGATATTTAAAATCAACAACAAGGGCTCATTTGTCGTGATGGATAGAACAATGTGGAAGTCTGTCAGATACAGTGACAGCTACGCGAATTACAAGTCAAATTATGTGATACCATATGATGGTTTTTTTGAAGAGAACAAAGATGTGTTGCTGAAGATGTCAGAGACATATATACAAGGTTGTTGATTCAATGATCATTAACAATCACATCAAGGTTGTTGATTTCAATCAAATACTCCATGGAGTCAGCAATTCAGTTGTGGATCGAATCTATGATATTGATGGTGATCTCTCAGGATTGCATAAGATGAGCAATGATTTTCGTAGATTGCTGATGTTCCACACCATCAAAGACACATGTGATCTGATATTGAATGACGACACTGGTTATCGGCTGGTTGTATATGTGGGTAACATATCGCATGATATAGAGATGGTGAGATTGTCGGATGATTCTGAGGAAATGATCAAGGTCATCAACAGTTGTGTCAGATCCATATACAGCAAGCTACCAGTCAAAGTGTTCAAGTCTGATGTACCGTATGATGAGATGTTGTCGTACAGTTCAGCAGATGGAGAGATGGTGTGTATCAAGAATAGCATAACACATATCGCCTATAAATCCCGTGTGAGTAGTTTTGAGAATATAAAAAGGTTCGTCAAAGCCAATCAACTGACATTTTTGTCTGAATCATACTTCACAGATATAAGAGCTAAGAATCTACTTTTTGCATAAATAATAATATGAACGAATTTCTAAAGCTGATTGACGATAATCATCACATTGTGGAGGGTCGCAAGCAAAAGGATAAAGCGGCTAGGATCGCTAATCAGAAGAAAGAGGAGAAGCAAAGGATATATCGACAGAGCTTGAAGAATGTAGGTGATGATACTAGTGCAGACACAACGGAACCATCACCAATCACAGGTCCAGAAGACACTGCAGTGACGGAACCAACCAACAATCAACGAGAGATCAAGATACAAAGTATCAATAATTTCTTCAAACAACTGAACATGTCATGATAGACTGGGCACAGATCAACACACCAGATGAACAAGCGAGATTGGCATATCTGAACACATTGACTGATGCTGAATTGGAAACGGTTGAGAGGCAGATGAACATATTTCAGAGACCAGAAGGTGGAGGCTCAGGAGCGTTCATGAAGAATATAGCCAAAGGAGCTGCAAATTTAGGATGGAGTGGAGTGAAGAAAGCCGCTGGAGCAGCCAAGAATCTGGTGAACGTTGCCAATCAAGGTGCTACACAAGATCCGTTTGGCAATCTAGGAGTGGGAAAGATCAAAGGACCAACAGGTAGCAAGACACAAACCAACTCAAGTGTGGCTCAGATCGATCAAAGATTTTCCAACATTCAGAAGAAAATGAACTCACCTATCGTCAGTCAAGATATAAAGACCATGTTTCAGAAAGATTTCGAACTGTGGAAAAAATACAAACCCAATCTCAGCAACACAGATAGTAACACACCTGGATGGATGAGATACTTTGACAAGAATTTGTATAGAATGGAGCGAGGTGTAGGTATAGCACCCGTCAGCTAATAAGTAATTTAATTATGGAGCGATTTGAAAGAACATTATACGAGGCTTGGAATTTATACTTAGAAGACGGATTACCACCTCCACCAGAAGAACCAGCAGCAGAAGCTCCAGCCGGAGACGAGCCACCACCAGCAGCTCCAGCAGCTCCAGTTGATGATGATATTGATGAATCACCAGATGACATGTCCAAACTCAAGCTGGATATGGTAGAGTCTATTAGAAAGGCATTGGTGATCAATCCTAATGACATCGACAGATCATTGTATGGCAAGCTGACCCACGTCACAACTCTTAAGAATTTAGATGAGATGGAAAAAGTGGTTCAGGAGTTGGTCACCAACTACTATCCAGACACAGGGTTATGAGCAACAGGGATATAGGTAAGTTATATTCAAGTATAACAAGTGGTAGTTTGACAAGGCGGGAGAGATTCATGGTTAGTGAAGATAAGGAAATATACACAAAATCTCAGAATCGATATAAACATTTAGGCAGTGTCACTAATCAAGAATTTAACAAAATTACCAGAATGATCAGTTCCGGAGAGGCATTTGAGCAAATCGAGGAATACTTGACCAGTAAGCAATATACACCTGATTCATTCAAAGGTGAAGATGATTATAGGTTATTAATAGATCTGCTAGATGGGGCTGCTTTTGAAGGTTATATATCTCAAAAAAAGCCGGATTTAATGACAGTTAAATCTGGTAATATTATTGACATTACATCAAGAAGTGGTCTAGACTCTACAATGGCTCAAAGGATAGCCAGATTTACACCAATCGATAAAACCGGTAGTAATGTCGGTCCAGGGGAGATTTTACTAGCATTAACATTTAATGATGTTTTAAATTCAACTATAGGTGGTGACTTAATGATAGGTAATAACAAACTAGAAGTTAAAGGACAAGGTGGTAGGTTCGGTCAACAACCTGGTAGAGGTGGAATTGCGTTTACATTCGACTCATTATTAGAACCTCTAAAACAACCACCATTACTTGACGATATCGTTTCGTTAGAAAAGAGTATAAGCACAATCTACAATTCATTCGTAAATGAAGGTATCATGAATCAATTTATACCAAGATTACGGAAAACTCTTAGTGCATCATACCCCTCCGGTAATTTAAATTATATAAATAATAAAATTGATTTTAATAATCTAGGTACCAGGAGAGGGAGAAACGTACTACCAGGGGATATCAGAAAAGCTCTTGCCAAGTTAAACTTTGATCACTATTCGTCAAAATACAAAACAGACTTATTTTTATTTGTTGATAAAAATTCGTTAGATTTTGCAATGTTCGAGAAAAAGGACGCATTAAAAAGTGGTGGTTTGATCGATTCAAATTTATTATTATCTAGTAGTTTTTCACTTAGCACTCTATACCCAAATTTTAAATTTAACTTCAATGGTAACATTTAAACAATATTACAATCTTCTGATTGAGAAAAAGGTCAACCCAGGTGTGAAATTGCACCTGTCACATCTAGAAGACCTGGTGATTGAACAAGGCAAAGAAGGTTACACAGCTTTTGCAGAACATATTGTAGAGCTCAAGAATTACATTTACGGATTGGACAGCGAGACTGTTGTGAATCTCAAAGTGGATGGAGCACCAGCGCTGTATTTCGGAATGGATCCCAGACCAGACTTTCAAGGTCAATTTTTCGTAGCCAGCAAGAGTGGATTCAACAAGACACCCAAACTAAATCATTCACCAGAAGAAGTGAAACAGAATCATGGGCATGCACCTGGCTTGGCTCAGAAATTAGTACAAGCTCTCAACTCACTCAAACCGGTGTATGAGGAGATTGGTGCTAGTCGTATATATCAAGGTGACATCATATTCACAGATGATCTTAAAAAACAAGAATCCATCGACAATCAACCTCACATAACATTTCAACCTCAACTGATCAAGTATGCTGTACCTGTGGATGACAAGAGTGAATTGTACAATCGAGTCAACAAAGCAAATTTCGGTATCGCGATACATGACAGTTTCAAAGGAGTCACTGATGATGGCACTAACATAAGATTCACTGCATCAAATAAAAACGTGCTAGATCTTGTCGAAGCTAGTAAGAAACATGGTGTGTTCATTGAGAGCAGTACATATAACCAGAAGCAAGTAAACCTTGATCTACCACGTCAGACGAAGGTGGAACTAGATACTCTCATGAGTAAGGCTCAAGGTCATATGAATGAAGTGAGTGAGACGTTCAATTCTGCATATGTGAACAACAACAAGTTCATGGGAATTGTTCAAAGATTCTTGAATGATGAAGTGAAGAAAGCAGAAAGCACCAAGAACAACATATACACATTGGCTTTCAGAGGCAGTGAGTTTAATGAGAGTGTGTTCAGCAAGCGATTTCAATCATTTCTCAAGAAGAACTTTGATAAAGAGACCATTGACAAAGGAGAGAGAGGCATCATGAATGCCAAGGAGAGAATGAAGGATTATAAAATCATGTTTGAGGATGACAATTTTCAACACTTTGTCACATCAACTCACTACATGATCAGGATAAAGAATCTGGTGTTGAGTCTGTTCAATCAGCTCGAGTCTCAGATCGCAAAGACTGGTGGTAAGATAGGCAAAGCATTCATACCACAATCAGATGGTTCGTTCGCGTTGAGTCGAGGTGAAGGGTTTGTGCTGTTTGTTGGTGACAATCAAGTGAAGATTGTGGATCGATTGGACTTCTCTGCGAAGAATCTACAGCACGGTCAGTTCCAGAAGTAACGTGCAGTCTACTTGATCTTGCTGACTGCTTTTTGGAGTTTGGATGACACTTTGTTCATCAAATCACCATATGACTTCTGAATCTTCTTCTCTGGATCTCCACTCATCATACGAGCCCTGCCTTGACCTCCAGATAGTGTTTTCGCAGTTTTTATCAAATTTGCATCAAGTGTTCCATCATTGTTAGCAGCTTTATTCAGCGAGTTAGCATCAGGAGTCTCTTCTTCAATTGATCGTCTTGTGGTGGTTGAACTCTCTTCATGACCTCTACCGGAACACATTCGGGTGGCTTCTGATCTAGAATAACCATCGCTCATGTAGTCTCTGATACAATCATACATCTCTTCCTCTACAACATCAGATTCGAGTTGAACCTCATCAGACAATTTCAACAACTCTAATAATTTATCAAAATTCTCTCCCACTGATTTCGAATCCTCATCTTCATCAGCATTCTCTTTGTCAGCTTCCTCCTTGTCAGCTTCCTCATTCTCCTTGTCAGTCCGAGCAGCTCGGATGTTTCCTGAACTTGACTCTTCTTTTGTTGATGTCTTCTTCAGTCTACGTTTCTCAAATTCTGTAAGATCATCCTCTGATCCATCTGTACCTTCACTCTCAATTGACTCACTTGCGTATGTGTGAACCTGTGGATTGTGCATGGAACTAGCTGGTGATTGATCTATCGGTTTGGGTGGAATTGAACCAGTCATCCCCATGCTGTCTTCAGCGAATTGCTTCATCTCACCACACACATCTTCAATGGTCATGCTTGAGTGATCATTGACGTGTACGTCTGATAATTTACTCAGTGCATCTCTCAGTTGTTTGCGGCTTCCCTCTCTGTGGATGCTCGCGATGTCCTCAGTCACACTCTCGTGGACAATTTGATGTTCTGTGTCATGTGTTCTTATAGACTTGTCATACATGTCGTTAAGAGCATTAAAGTCTCTGTGAAAATTTCGCATGTAATTATTTATATCAGATTAAGTATTTTATATGAAGAAATTCGATAAACTGTTCGAGAACTTGATGCATGAGAGTTTCGTCAGCACTAGTCTCAATTATGAAGATTACACAGATCGCACTGATGATGAATTGAAAGATGAGCTTGATGATGTTAATAAGCAAGATCCGAAGCATTTCAGAAGTGATGTGAAGAAGAAACGGCAAGATATTAACGACGAAATGAAGAAGCGCAAGAGTAATAATGATAAATAATGATATGAACGAACTAACTGTACATGAACAGATCATCGAACAGATGCAAATATATCACGTCAATAACGAGAAATTTCAAGAGAAATCAAACAAAGCTGCTGGCACTAGAGCTCGAAAAGCATTGAATGAGTTGGTGAAATTGTCTCGCGAGAGAAGAAAAGAGATTCAATCCATCAAGAACAACAGCTGACATCATATACAAGTGGCTACATTTCCAAGTTTAACCGAGAGCTTATTCTCCACAACATCAGCAGACAATCAAGTCAAGGATGAGGATTTTGTAGTGGGTTGCTTGAGCACTGGTAATTCTGGCGATGAACGCAAGTATAGCATAGGTTCACTCAAGAGTCATGTGTGCAACAGTCCAACTTTCAGAGATTTAGCTCAAGTGAAAGATGACAATGAGATTGGTTTTGAAGTCAAAGAGTCTAATGGTGTTGAGTTTCGCAGAATAACCAGTTCGTCAGACACCTTGGTGATGAAGTTTGGACATGTAGCTAACTTAGGAGCTAGTATAAGCTTCACAGGTAGTTTGAGCATCGGATACAGCACACCTCAGGCTCCAGCATTCACAGTAGATGTCAATGGAGATGTGAGAGCAACTGGAAATTTTATAGCTCAATCTGACGACAGATATAAGGATGATATCTGCACGATTGATCAAGGTCTGGATCTGGTCAAACAGATGAGAGGTGTGTCGTATGTCAAGCACAACAGCAATCAAAAGCACATGGGGTTACTAGCGCAAGAAATTGAGACGATATTACCAGAACTTGTCACATCACACAAAGGAACAGACTTCGAAGATGAAAGATCTGTAAATTACTTAGGTGTGATACCTGTATTGATACAAGCTATCAAGGAGCAACAAGCTCAAATTGACAGCTTAAGTGAGCGCGTCAGTCAGTAGATCTATAACAGCTCCACCGTCATTGACATCAACTCGATTGATCACACTGACCGAGTCATCAGATTCGTCACTTGAATATCCATAATCACCATACACATCATCAACACCTTCAGGTATGGTGAAATCAGTCACCACATGTTCTTGTATATCTGGCTTGTCCACTATTATATCATCAACTATGATCTGAAGCAACTGCCGAGTGGTCTCAGACTTTGATGAACGACTCACAAAGTCAATTATATCAGATTCATTCACTTTACCTTTGAGCAGAGCAATTGGTTTGTTCAGCGTGCTGTATATATAGTGTGGTAAATACTTCAATGTCAGATCAGCACAATCCTTGATCACAAAGTATGCACTCTTGTTGAGTATCTTCACTTGTGTCTCTGGAGATTGACTAGCAATTGTAGCTGGTCGTCTCAGATTACGGAACCGAGAGTCTGATAAGTTGATTATGACATCCTCAATCACCTAGTGATGTTGGCCGTCAAGCGCTGCTCAAGCGTGGTTATCATTGATGATAAATTTTTACCCAACTGATTACCAGGCACTTTGTCCTGAGACTCGAGCTTCATCAAGTTGTCCATGCTGACTATAAATCCCTCTACAGTTGTGCACAATTCAGTGTACTTTTCAGTTAAACTGTCAACTTCGGATTGCTTTTGTGTTATAATGTCGGTGAGATCCTTTTCTTTCTTGGTCATATGTTAATATATATCATAACATTCTGATAAGTCAAATAAGTAATAACGTGAGCAATATTGATGACATTATAAATAACATGATGAGCATGATGGTGAGCGTTCAGCCAGATGCGGAGGATTCCAAGTTGTGTAGGCTCAAATCTGTAGTTGTTGATTATCAAACCAATCATAAGGATGTGAACGGAGATATGGTTCAATCTCATATGCAGAAGATATGCTCCATGGAGCAGCTGGAGCTGTACATAAGTCAACATTATGATGAGGTGGATATTATAAGTATATACAAGCAAGCATATTTAAATGGATAATTTTAAGAAATATCATGATGATTATAATGAGCGGAAATCTATAGGATTTTTTCCTGGAGGATTCAAACCACCTCATGCTGGTCATTTTGCTGCACTACAATCTATGCTGGGTTTGGATGTGATGAATCCAGACACCAATCAACCTATATTGCTGAATGGATCTGAATCCTCAGATTTTGTACATGTTATAATAGGACACACACCTCGAGGATCACAACAACAAAACCAAGAATACAAGACTGCAAAGCAACGCAAGTCTGACCAAGATCAACTGAACAATATATCCGAGACCATGATAACCAAAGAGCTGTCTCAAAAGATATGGGAGTTGTATTTGACTCAAGGAGATCAATCTATATCCAAGTATGTCAACATCACGATATCTCCTCATGCCAGTCCTGTGATAGGAATGGAGCAGTTGATATTAAGTTTAAGCTCTGCAGACATAGCGAACAGCACGTTGAATCTATACGCTGGTCAGGAAGATCAAGATCGATACAAATATTTCACTAGTGATAAGTTCAAAATGAAGATATCAGATCAGAAAAATATTGATCCTAAGATCATATCTATTCAAGCAAACATGCTGGATCGTCTCGGCAGTGCAACAGATGTCCGCAGTCAGATATTGAGAGTAGCTGCAGCAGAAGTAGATGTAAAGACATTAGAATCCATGATACCTCCAGGAGTAGAGCCAGTTGATTTCATATCTCTGTTAAAAAGTTTCAGATAATATGTTGACGTGGTGTCGATTATTGATAAATAATTGTATGAATATCTTGAAGAAATTAAAAGACGGTGCAGTGATGATGTGTTGCGGGAAGGACAAATGTCCGGTTATGAGATTCACTGAAGACAAACAGATCAGAATTGAGGATGATTATGGTAATCACGTGATCATGGAGGTAGATCAAGCTAAATTGATCACTGAAGCATTAAAGGAACTAAGCAAATCGAAATCTTAGCCTGCGTTGGCCTAACATTCATACTCAAGTATGGCACGATACTCAACAGACCTAGAGGTGTATTAACATCTAGAAGTAACATACTGAAGGAACTATTCAAGTGCAGCATGTGCTTGGGATTCTGGTCTGGAGTGTTGATAGCACTAGTGATATACATCACACATCACGAGATTAATATATTGCTGCCATTAGCTTCTGCAGCAGCTAGCTGGATTGGTGACCATCTTGTAGGAGCTCTGATGTCACTAGAAAAATAGTTGACTTTATATACATACGTGGTATAATATACGTATGGCATTCAAAAGTACAAAAATTATAGAACTAGGAAGTTGTGCATTCAGGCAACCGAAAGCAAATAGTCATTGCAAATATATTCACGGTTACAGACTCAAAGCCAAGTTCTGGTTTGAATCAGATGAGCTAGATGAGAACAACTGGGTTGTTGATTTTGGTGGTCTCAAAGAGCTCAAGAATTTACTGAAGAATCAATTCGATCATACCACATGCATATCAAGCGATGACCCGCATATTGAGCATTTCAAAAAGTTGAGTGAAATTGGTGTATGTGATTTAAGAATTATGGATGGTGTAGGTATTGAGAAGTTTGCTGAATGGTGTCATGCAGCGGCTGATAATTTTGCGCAGATCATAACGAAGCTGAGATGTAGATGTTCACAAGTTGAAGTGTTCGAACACGAGAACAACTCCGCCATATTCGAGTCATCAATAACAACAAACACACCAGTCAAGCCGACAAAGAAGGTAGTTGAGAAGAAAATTGATAAGGTTGAGAATATAACACAACCACCATTCAAGCCAAAAAAGACTGCCATGCCACTGAGATCTAGAACTAGTAGTGGTATAGCGGATGACAGAGGTACATGGGGAATTTAATTATGAAAGAAAAGTACATAACAGGTATATTAGGCAAACATATTGGCATGCGAGATATCGCAATTGCTGATCTAGCGACATATCTTGATCATCCAGTAGGTGTGGGTGAACATGGTGATATCGGTCATGAGATCGAGAGAAAGATCAAAGAGATCAGTGATTGTGATGATATGGTGAATACGATCAACAAATACTTTGCAACTAGCAAAGAGAGTGAATCTACTTCGGATGACAAATAATATAGACACTCTCAACATATCTGAGGACTTCTACTCAGTTCAAGGTGAAGGCAACACAAGCGGTGTACCAGCGTACTTTATCAGGTTGAAAGCGTGTAATCTGATGTGTGGTGGACCTGATGGTAGTCTCATGAAGGAAGGTAAAGCTACTTGGTGGTGTGATACAGAGGCTGTGTGGAGAAAAGGTCTAGAGAAACCATTTCAATATCTTGTTGATCGATGGAACGAAGAGGGTATATTGCCATGGATCAAGGAAGGTAGAGTCAATCTGATATGGACTGGTGGAGAGCCCACTATTCCAAAAAATCAAAGAGCAATCTGTAGTTTTTTAGATTGGTTTTCCGCTGAATCAACTTACAATGAGATTGAGACTAATGGTACCATTTTCATTGAAGATGATATGTTTGAGAAGTTGGATCAAATCAACTGTAGTGTCAAGCTCGCCAACAGTGGTATGAGCAAGGATAGAAGAATCAAACCAGATGCTATAAGACGTATCATGAGTCATCCTAACTACTGGTTCAAGTTCGTCATAAGCACAGAGGAGTGCGTGCAAGAGATAATGGAAGATTTTATCAAGCCATTCGATATACCAGCCAAAAAAGTGCTGATGATGCCAGGTCTAGATAAACAGATACATTATCACGAACGGACTAAGTTTTGTATGGAGATGGGCAAGAAGTATGGTTATACAGGTCTCACTCGATTGCACGTTAGTGCGTGGGATCAAACAACAGGTGTCTAATACAAACTCATTATCATGGAGTGATGTAGATCAATTGTGTCAGAAGATTGTTACCGACATTGAATCACAATCTGATAAAATAACCAACATCATAGCCGTTAGTAGAGGGGGTCTAATACCTGGTACCATACTCTCACATATGTTGAATGTTGAACGTGTGTATTGCTTCGGCATGAAGTCGTATAGTGATGATTCACGTGTCAACTCGATACCCAGTATACATCAACCCTTAACTGACAATGTAATGTGGACATTGAGATCTAGCACCGGTAGCACGTTGATAGTGGATGATATATCGGACACAGGAGACACCTTCAGTTACATAAGAGATCAAGTGACTAGTGACATAGACAACACCAGGTTTGTATCCTTGTGTCTCAAACACAACTGCAAACTCACACCTCGGTACTTTGGCAAGGTGACTAAAAAGTGGATTGTGTTTCCGTGGGAGCTAAATAATGATGTATGAGGATATTATTTACTGGAGTATCTCCACTGTTCACCAAGCAGTTTATTGATTCATTTACCACTCGGTGGCAAAACTACACCGAAGGCTTAGAGTCATTCACCACACCTGTTGACATGGTCGATATCAACAGTCAAGAGGAACAATGGGATTCTCTAAACGCAATTGTAGACGAACTGCAGACACATCGCAAGGGTGAACATGTATATTATCTGGGAGGTTCGTTAGATAATTTAATATACAGCATATGGGCTAATGCTAAAAATGAGAATATTGATGATGATTTCATACAGAAGTGTATGCCTATTGTGTCTGAGTCTATGAGATTCATTGATGTCATCTACTACATACCAGTTTCTAAATATGTTGCTACTGAGGTTTCCAGCGAGTATGATGAGATTCGAAATCTATACACATCAGTTACTCAATTGTGGCAAGAAGACAGCTCTCCGTTATTTCCCAAGGATGACAGACCACCAATCATAGAACTTGTCGGTGGTGTTGATGAGCAACTAGAACTGATGTCACTGTACATGGATGAAGACGGTGATGCGATAGGAGCACAAGGTATTATTGATCCTGGAGAGCTTGAAGAACTAGAGAAAGCTTTTGGTATTAAATAAATAATAGTAATGAAGAAGTATAACACCAGCTACGAGACGATTTTAGAGAAATACGGACTACTCAAAACCATAGTGAGAGAGAGATTTCCCAGCAAGCTCAAGTTGAGTCGAGAGTTTGTGACTGCGTTCCAAGAAGAGTTTCAACGTCAAACGGCTCCGGTTGTCACAGAAGATGAGAACGGAAATCAAATACAAGCCGAAGGTCGCAACAGACACACCGTCATAAGAGAGTTTCAAAAAGCCATCAAGTTCCTCACAAAAGGAATTTGATATATAGAAACAATACACTAAATAATACTGATGTACGACATTGGTATTGTAACTAGAAAAAATGAAGGTCAGTGGGGCGGTGATCTTAGAGCCTTATTCACCATCCGTGATGGTCTTCAACAGTTAGGTATGTCTGTTAAGACTGCCAAGACTGCAGCTGATCTGAGAGAGTGTGAGTTCACATTCCTATCCAATACATGTCTTGATCAGACTGACAATATCAAGACATTGAGACATGACAGAAGATCATATGGGTTGATTGGATTTCATGAAGACTTTCTGACATATTATGGACGAATGATGGGCTTCACTCGTACTGTAAACGCTATAGTTGAGAACCCACACTCACATCAGCTGAGTATACAATCTCTGATAGACAATCCAGACATCATAGGTTACTTCGCACAGTCACCACCAACACTTCAATTGATGAATCAACATGTACTTAATGGTAGCAAGTTATGTGTAGCTAATAGTAAGTTTGAAGAGACTACCATGCGACGAGATTGTAAAGATGCGAACACATGCTCAGTACACTGGACTACAGGTACAAGTGACTTATGGGGTGATGTGAAGGATGATGATAGTTTTCTCGAGTTAACTGGACTGAAAAGACATGAATATATCCTGCAAGTGGGTAGGATAGAGACTAGAAAAAATCAACTAATGACAGTGATCGCAGCCAGAGATCTAGGACTACCCATAGTGTTTGTCGCGACCAGAGGATATCAACCGTGGTATGTTAAGATACTCAAAAAACTTTGCTTGCAACTTGATGTGGATGTGATGATTGTAGCGGAGGAATACACCACACAAACTAATGGCAATCTACGGGTTATATCTATGCCAGGTAATGTAAAACTCAGCATCAACACGCTCAAATCTGCAATCAACAACTGTACCGTGTGTGTGGGTCCAGCTTTCCATGAACTACCAGGTTACACCTATCTAGAGGCATTGCATCTCGGATGCCCAGTGGTGAGCAGTGAGTGGACGAGTTGTAAGGAATATTTACAATACAAACGTGGAGATGGTTATTGTGGTGGTTTGATCAATTATTGTGTGCCATGGAATGTGAATAGTGTGACAAGTAAGATCAAGGAGATGATAGACAACAAGTCCAAAAGAGCCAAGCCTGTTAATGAGATATTCAATCGAACACCTCGAATGGTCGCTGAGGAAATTATAAACAAGTTACAGGGTTAATTATGAGCAATTTCTATATATGTTCATATGGTGGTAGTGGTAGCTGGATGTTGGTTAATCATCTAGAAAAATTCGGCAAAGCTCATCACGTGCACACTAGAAAACCATTGAATATCTTGTGTGAAGTCGATGGTGAACATTTCACAACTAAACCGGTAGCTGACACCACAGGTCATCAGGTTGTATTCATATACAGTGAACCAGAATGGTCGATTCATTGTAGTGACTCCTTCTCTCCCCGACATTGGATTAATATTGGTGTTGATCAAGATGCTATAAGCACGAGAGGTGATTATATACGTGATAATATTGATATCATCAAGTATGAAGAATTTTTTGACAATTATCATGAAATGCAGAACAGGAATTACGACATATTGTTCATCAGATTCGAGAAGATGTGGGACAACTTGGACAAAATCAGTGATTATCTAGGTGTTTCGTTTGATAGTTTCCCGGAAGATAAGTATAAAGATAATCCTAAGAAAATCAACAGAATGAGTGTATACGATAACTTTAGAGATAGGATCAACAATCTCGAGCCAGTTTTCAAGATATGAGTTACAACTTATCATTAGCGATGACGTGCTGTGATCGATTAGACTACACAAGACGTACGCTTGAATCACTACAGAAGTGCCACGGTGTAAAGGATATTAAGTTAGATATATTCTGTGAACCGGGTTCAGATTCACTACCTCTTTCTAAGTGGACTAAACTCAGCAATGCTCAAAGTGTTATAGATTACGTTAAGTCTTTAAATTTTTGCGATATAAATGTACATATTAACTCAGAGAGATTCGGGCATACAAGGAACTCACACTGTGCGCTCAATTACTGCTTTGATAATTATAAAGATTATACAGTACTAATAGAAGACGATCAGTTATACTCATATGATTTCCTGAGAATTCACGATTACTTTAAAGAAAAATATCGAGATGATTCAAGTATATTTACTGCAAGTCTAGGTCACTATATATCACCGAAAAGAATCCGAGAAGAAAAGGAATTGTATACATACACAAAGCATAAACACTTTAGTAACCAAGGTTGGGGTACATGGCTGGATAGATGGAATGATATTAGAGATAGATGGGAGGAATATGAAACGGTGACAGATCATACATATAAAAATAATTACAAACACGGTGGGTGGGACTGGAAAATGAGTAATGTGTTGAGAGGGGATAGGTCTCAGGTTGTATCATACATACCTAGAGTTTATAATTTCGGTCAATATGGTATACATTGTAAGGGGGATGTGTGGCAAACAAAGGTGAAGTTAGAGTCATGGGGTGGAGATTTCAATATCGATTTAGATCAACCATTACGATATAAGAATATATGCATAGAAGATGGTATGAGTCCAGTTCCAGAGAGTCACGAAAAGTGGAAACATTATGTGTGATACTACAGCAATTATTATAGCGGGTGGTGAGGCGAGCCGATGGAAGGATTACTTAGGTTCACCGAAGCACTTAATCAAAATCAACGAAGAACCGATATTATACAGGACAGTTAGACTCTTAAAATACAATAATATCACTAACATATATATAGTTAGTAAAGACGATGCTAGGTATAAGGTAGAAGGCACTACGCAGTTCATACCAGATTTCAACTACAAGGATAACGCGGATGCAGATAAATTTTTAAACAGTAAGTCTCTATGGAATGAGAAAGGTCGTACGATTGTTTTGTATGGTGATGTATTCTTCACAGAAGAGGCAATGAAGACAATATGCAATTACACAGTAAAAGATTGGACGTTATTCTGTAGACCGAACGGGTCTAGATTCACTGGTGGTATTCACGGAGAATGTTTCGTGCAGAGCTTTTACACAAATCATATAGAAAAACACCATAATATGTTGACTAAGATTGCAGCACTGAAAAATCAAAATAAAATTAAGCGATGCGGAGGATGGGAGCATTATAGAGCTTATGTAGGTTCAAGTGATCTAGATCGACATGAGATGAGAACCAATTACTATGTTATTGATGATTTCACAGATGATTTTGATCTTCCAGAAGACTACGATAGATTTATATCTAGATACAACGTAGTATAAGTTGATTTTGTCGATATATACAGTATAATAGGTTTATGATAGTTAAAGACATAAACATGTATGATGGTAATCTGCTACACAACAGATTTGCTTACAGCTTTTACAGGAACAGGGTGTTGCCAATTGGTAACATAATCGCATTTAGAGCTCCGATGAAGGTGGAGGTTGATGGTATGATAGACCAGGAGGATGTGATTAAAAATGAATTTATTTATAGTGAGGATGCAATCAATTTTCTCTGGGAGATTCCAAACCTGAATGCATTTGGTGCCATTGCATATCAACGATTGTTCAACACCGGACTGGCTAATATATTGCAAAAATACATCAACAAGCCGATTGAGGTGGATGGAGATGATTTGATAGTGCATGCTGAACACAATCAAGGTGGCATCATACAACCTCATGGAAAGTGTAGTGTCAGCATCACGCATGTGAAGGATGACGCAGCTCTCGGACACACCGGCATCAATGTCAAAGCTGGTAAAGATGCCCCTACATTCGCATACTCCACCAATATGACTGATGAGAGTGTCGATGGATTCATGGCAGATGTGACTGAGATGTTTTACACCATGAATGATGATATTTTCGTCGCCACAACGAAGATCATCAGCAAATGAGTGATGAGTGTAATG